>Ga0268299_1000432_pt1 | contig 133744 bp, 146 predicted proteins | sample NOBtaG_FD_193484 | JGI IMG/M metagenome (GOLD analysis project Ga0268299, IMG submission 193484) | Activated sludge microbial communities from bioreactor in Nijmegen, Gelderland, Netherland - NOB reactor | ecosystem: Engineered > Bioreactor > Aerobic > Activated sludge | place: Netherlands...
TACACACAGTGGCTGCCTCGCCTGATGGCCAGGCCACGACTCTACCGGATTCTTGCTGCCTTCGGCAGCACGCATTTTTCATCCCCGCCCTTCCGGGCGGGGCATCCAAATGCGAGTTTTCGTGAATCAAACCTCTACTCAGCATGAACCTCGACCTCAATCTATTCGGTTTCGCTCGCTGTTGAACACCCTCAGAGCTAGACTCCTACCCGGAAGGGCTCGAACTCTCGATCGGCTTTGGCTGCTAGGTAGAAGTCGCTCTCGGTCAGGCCGTTGATCTTGTGCGTCCAGATCTCAACCTTGCACTTGCCCCAGGCTAAATACAGATCAGGATGGTGGCCTTCCGCTTCCGCAATCGCACTCACCTTATTCACAAATGCCAGCGCTTGCGCAAAATCTGGGAACGTGAACAGTCGCTCGAGATGTCCTTGCTCGTTTAGTACCCACCCTCGACCGAGTTCTTTCAGCAAGGCCTGAGCACGATCATTTGGGACCGGGGGTACGCCCCCACGACAGGGCACACACTTATTATCAGCAAGACTCATAATGTCCTCCTTGCAGCACGCTCAACAAATTATTCTAAAGGGGCCCTCAGCGTAGAAACAAGACGACGGACGAAGAACAAACTCTTTGGAGCAATCTCACTCAACCTCGTCCGCAACTCCCCCAGACTTCGCCAGATCATCCATCTTAACCTTGTCCGGATTGAACTTGGTGGCTGCCTGAGTCATACGCTCGAGCGCCTCATCAAACGACAAGGGCGGGGCATCCTTGGGACGGAACCGAATCGGATTCACTCGGGCCACCACAAAGCTTTTCAGGTTAGTCCCTTCGCTTTGAGGGCTTCGACTTGCTTGACGATGAGATCGTCCAATGCCAGGGCGGTCTGTGCACGCTGCAGACGGATACTCATACTCAGCGCAGCACGCAACGGTTTCTGTAGAAATTCATCAACCCGTTTCAGCACTGGATGGTAAGCACCTCCACTAAATCGAGGCCGCTCTTCATAACAGAGCCCCAGCGTGATCAATGCCGGCTCCTCGAACTCCAAAGCATAGGTTTCTTCCGTGACCTGATCGAGCTATACCAGCTCTCGATACATCCGGATGACTTCCAAGGCTTTCTCACGAAGGTTATGCGCCTTCTCCGTATTCAATGCGAGAATTTGATAGGCGGCTGAAGATTCGGGAACGACGATCGCGATGATGCTCTTCGCCCCCAGCGTCCGCACGGCAGACAAGCGATGATTGCCGTTCGGTGTCCACAATATTTCGCCGCATGATCAGGCTTTGCAATTCGAACGGTAATAATGGGATCGAGAAAGCGTCCGATCTTGCCGATCACTCCTTCCAGTTTTCGCACATGCGTGTCTGAGGTGTTGCGTTGATAGGGCGTCGGTTCAACCAACTCGATCGGGAGTGCAGCCAAGACCAGCCACTGTCCGCCATACGATTCCCTGTAGACCGAGAGAACTCTCCCTCCATCGGTTTCGATCTGCTGATGAAGCTCAGCCACAGCACCGGGCGGCGCCGCAGCCTGTAATTCACCAGCGGCCAAACCTGTGGATCTTCCAACCGGTTTCCGACGACGTCTGGTCCCCTTGGACAACTGTGGGTTCTTAGGCTTCTTTTCAGCCATCGCCCTATGGTAGGATAGCTGTCCAAAAAAAGAAACGCCTACTGGTGGCTCTCGTGTGCGTCTATTAAGATGTGTGCCTAATGAGGATTCAAAAAAAGAACGGGCGACCTTGCACTGAGGTGGGAGGTCGCCCGTGACTTGGCGCTTAGGACGCCGACATTATTCTGATTTGTCGCGGCCCACAAGACCCACGCGATAGTTGGGATCCTTGGGTTTCCAACCAGGGAAAACCTGTCATTCCCTGGCGATTTCCTACTTTCTGCCCAGAAGATTTCTCCGCTCAATGGCTGTTTGCCTTCTCGTGAAGGACACCTTGTGCCTCAATGACACGCCTCGCGAAGAAGTCGGTCAGCAGAATCGATGAGAAACCCACTCCGGCATCGGTGGGCCTGATGGGCCAGGTGGCGTTGTGTCGTCCATCTCCACCCTCCTCTCATGATGACATCACCGAGAGACCTGGATGGCAGCCGCGCGGTCTACCCGATCTCTCGAACTTCGATTAATAGATGAGCCGCGCTTGTTTCCTTACGCCCATTAGGAAACCTTGTCAAGCGTCGTACGACTCGCCTGAGCACCGACATACAATGCATAGCAAATGCCAGCCGGCGCGAGGTCTTCGAGTGGAGAATACCACCGCAACGGTTGTGGGAATAATACACCGTAGCATCCACAGTTTGGAAGATCGAGGCCGCGAAGGAGCGTGACGATGAGCCCTATGGCGTAGAGACTGTTCAACATCATCGCCAAGAGTGCCCCCGTCGGTAATCGCCATCCGACAAGAATCCACGCAGTCAGCCCCCACTCAATCCCAGTGATCCCAAGCGTCAACAGCCAGAGAGACCAGTCTGGGAACAGACGATAGGTGACCAACACGTCGGCAAACCCCTGAAGATCAAGTGACTTTCCCAAGGCAGAGGCCAGAAGCACACCACCGGCCAGGAGCCGCAAGCACCATGTCAGCATAATCCAGTTCATGAAACAGTCCCCGCAAACAGCAAGGAGGAGCGCGGCGATCCTGCCACACTCCTCCCTACTTCATTCCTCACCCATGACCAAGCGTCTGTCACGGCACTTCACCCACTGCCTTGGCCGCGCACTACACGATCCTGAGTTTGCTGAAATCCACACCGTCCGGCGCTGGAGGTGTCTTGAGCTTCATGTTCTCCAATACATTCACGATGCGATCCGCGACCACGAGGTTGCGGTACCATTTCCGATTGGCCGGGACTATGTACCAGGGGGCGCAGTCGGTACTGGTCGCCGACATGACATCTTCGAACGCCTTGAGATACTCATTCCATAACTTCCGCTCCTCCAGATCTCCCGAATTCCACTTCCAGCGCTTTTCCGGATCGGCAATACGGGCCTCGAGCCTCTCTTTCTGTTCATCCTTCGAGATATGAAGGAAAAACTTGAGTACAGCCGTGCCACTTTCAGTCAACAACTCTTCAAATTCCTTGATTTGGTCGAAGCGGCGCTTGACTACTTTGCCAGACACCCAACCGTGCACTCGGGTAATCAAGACGTCTTCGTAATGGGAGCGATTAAAGATCCCGATGTAGCCGTTGGGAGGGACTTCACGGTGCACGCGCCAGAGAAAATCGTGAGCCAATTCATCCTTGGATGGTGCCTTGAACGCCACCACTTTACAGCCTTGCGGATTCACTCCAGACATCACACTCTTGATGGTTCCGTCCTTTCCGCTCGTATCCATTCCCTGCAGCACAATGAGGAGAGATCGAGTGGCGTTGGCATAGAGTCGCTCTTGGAGTCCATCGAGGCTGGCGATCAGCTTGGCTGTCTCCGCTTTGGCCTTTTCCTTGCCTTGGTCGTTTTGTTTGTAGTCCCCCGTGTCATCTGGATCATACTGTTTTAATGAGAGCTGGCCACCCGGTTTCACTCGATATCGCTTCACAAGCCCCTCCTTTGTGGTGGTGAGCCCAAACCCTTAGCCTGACAGTTCCACAAGATATGCTGGTTATCGATCAGGATCGTTCGAGGCTTGGGCTACTTGGGAACACCCTGTGCACAACGGAAACCGACGTTCGGATCCTGTTCAGTCGGATCGCCTTTGGTACGGAACGATGAGCGAAGTCGATAGGGGGTGTTGATGTATGACCCGCCCCGCTGGACTTTTGCCGTCCCCTCGCTGGGACCACGGGGATTGATGGCGGGGTTATTGATAAAGCTGGAATAAAAATCTTCTGCGTACCAGTCCATCACCCATTCGTAGAGATTACCGGCCAAGTCCTGAACCCCGTACGGGCTCTGCCCCATGTGGTGATCGCCGATAACCGACACTGTCTCCGCGCCACCTTCCTTGAGCCCATAGACGGCATGCACCGGTGTCGGTGGATCGTTTCCCCATGGATACAGCCGCTCATCCGTCCCGCGCGCAGCTTTTTCCCATTCCGCTTCCGTGGGAAGCCGCTTCCCGACCCAGAGACAATACCCCATGGCATCCATCCAGCTCACCCAGCGCACTGGACGATCAGCATGAACCACCGGAGTCTCTTTATCAGAAAATCCCCATGGCGGCTCACTCTGGATCGCCTCGACATACTTGGCGAATCGTGCATTCGTGACTTCAAACTTATCGATGTAGAACGTATTCAGATACACCCGATGGACAGGGGCTTCGTCTTCATCTCCCCTGTCGCTCCCCATGATAAATTCTCCGGCAGGCACCAACATCATCGGTGCGCCATCTTTCCCATGAAGTTCGGGAAAGGAGACGGCAGATCTGTTTGTGGAAGACTTGCCCTTGTCTCCGGATTTGGTTTCGCTGTTGCCCCCATTGAGGTCCTGCGGTTTCCCCTGAACCAGCAGCGTCTCAGGTTTCACGGCCCGGCTTTCGACCGCCGTCGCGAACCCATCGGGCAGAAATAGAAAACCCCAACCAGCAAGACACACGGTAAGAATTCGTAATGCGCCCATTCCTTCCTCTCCCGAAGTAAGGTACCGAAAAGTCATCTATAAATCCAGTCGCCCAGCAGGCTGTATCCATCGAACTGATCCCGCCACAGAAGATTCCAAGAGAGTTGCACTTGGCGATCGTCCGGTGTAGCGTATGCTCCAGCATGCCTGGTTCGAGTTGTTCCACCCACAACAACTGTCCCCATCTCCTTCTGTGGTCCCTGGTCATCACGCTCGTGATGAGCCTCTCCGGATGCGGCGGCCCCTGGCGCGATGCCTACCTCAAGAAAGGGGTTGGCAAGCTGACGCAAGAAGACATCCGTGAACGACTTGGTCCTCCACATACTGCAAAAACGCCTGCGCTCGGCGGAGACAGCCTCTGGACCTACCGCTTCCCGCTCAGCGATCAGGATCTGACTTCGTGGAGATCCTCCATGCTCGGTGATGCCTCCAATTCAATCACGAGTATGATGGGCAAAGGGACGGAGACCACCAAACCGACACTCTATTGTTACCGCTATGCATTGACCTTCGCAGAAGACAAGACCCTCAAGACCTGGAACCGGGAAGAATGCGTTCCTGGTACCCGCGAGACATTGACTGCCAAATAAAGGATGCCCGTGCCTCAGAACCAATGGTTCTCCATCGATAGCGTGGTGGCGTTGGACAGTTTGAAATCGCTGGTTCTGCTTCTGACCTTGATCGCCGCCAGAACACTCATCGTGCGGTGGATTGCCGGGAACCCGACACTGTCGATGGAGTCGAAACGTCGATGGGTGGTCACGACAAGAAATTCCGTCGTCTTCGCCTTCCTCATTGGCCTGGTCATGATCTGGGCGCATGAACTGCAGGCATTTGCCGTGTCACTGGTCGCGTTGGCTGCCGCCATGGTCCTGGCGACCAAAGAGCTGATTCTCTGTTGGAGCGGCGCGGCACTTCGGATGGGTGGCAAGGTCTATGGTGTCGGCGATCGAATTCAGATCGCAGGCCACCGCGGAGTGGTATTGGACCACGACATGTTCGCCACGAAGCTATTGGAGATCGGCCCAGGGCAGTCCGCTCACCTCTACACCGGACGCGTCACTGTATTCCCCAACAGCTTGCTCTTCACAAACCCCTTGATCAAAGAAAACCCCGAACAAGAGTATGGGCTGTATACAGTGGTCGTACCGATCAAGAATGATGACGATTGGCAACGATCGGAGCGCGTGCTCCTGGAGGCGGCGAAACTTGAATGTGCGCCGTTCATGGAAGAAGCTGTCCGGCACATGAAGCTCTTAGAACAAGCGAATCTGCTCGAGGCCCCTTCCCCGGAACCCCGTATCACCATTCAACTGCCGGAATCCGGCAAGATCCATCTGGTACTCCGATTTCCGGCTCCGGATCGGGGACGCTCCCGCATCGAGCAGGCCATCATCCGTCGCTATCTTCTCCACGTGAACAATCACGAGTCCTTGCCTCGGGCCTAACAGAAAAGGGCCATCTTGCGATGGCCCTCCCCCTACACTTCAGTATCGTGAACGGTTCGAGTTATTTTGGATACGACTTCGGCGGGGCAACATGCTGCCATCCCTCGCCGTTGAGCGACTTGAGCATCGCCACCAAATCCTGTTGTTCGTCATCCGTCATTTCCAAAGGGATGATTGTATTGTCTTGGTGCGGATTCTTCACGCCACCCTGATTGTAGAACTTCACGACTTCTTCCAAGGACTTAAACCGCCCGTCGTGCATATAGGGAGCAGTCCGCGCTATTTCGCGCAAGGTCGGAGTCTTAAAAGCCCCGATGTCTTCTGGATTCTTCGTCTCCATGTATCGCCCCAGATCGACCTTATTGTCGTCCCAGCCGATTCCCAAATTGTGGAACTTCTCGTCCGTGAAGTTGAATCCGGAATGACAGCGTGTACAACGCGCTTTCCCGCGGAACAGTTCAAGTCCACGCTTGGCGGAATCGCTCAAGGCATCTTGATCTCCGCCAATGTCGTACTTGTCCACCGCGCTGTTCCCAGAGAGTATCGTTCGCTGAAAGCTGGCAACAGCTCGGCCAACATCCTGGATCGTGATTTCCCCACCAAAGACTTCTTGGAAGAGTTTTCGATAGCCAGGCATCTTCTTCATCTTGGCTACCATCTCATCATGGTTGGCAAACCCGTGCTCAATGGGGTTCGTAAACGGCCCGATGGATTGGTCCTCGAGCGTGGCCGCTCGACCATCCCAGAACTGCACCTTGCTATACACCCGATTGAATGACACCGGCGCACTCCGGCCACCCTTCTGGCCCTTGATGCCGGTCGACACGGGCATGCCGTCAGCGAATCCCTTCTTCGCCATATGACAACTGGCGCAGGCGATCGTATTATCCTTTGACATGCGCTTATCGAAGAAAAGGGCCCGTCCTAATTCAATCTTCTCTTTCGTGAGCGGGTTGTCCGCCGGGACATAGGTATTCGGATCCTCCAATCCCGTGATCGTCGGCAAGGTCACAGGCTCTCCGGCAAACGCCCTGTGCCCCCGTCCGTCTTCTCCGATCAAAGGGACGAGCGGCATGGCCAGCACCAGTCCGAAGGCCAAAGTCCCTGTCACCAATCCGTTCCTCAATATCTTCTTCTGCGTCATCACACCCTCCTCTCTGCACACATTGATGTGTGTGTCGATGCCCACCCCTGGCTCACTCACTCCATCGCGCTTGTTCCAGCTCATCGTTCTCGACTGTCATCGAGACCGCCGTGAACGCTTCACCGAACTGCGGTTCGAGCTTGTCATACCATGACTCGTCCCATCGACTCAATCGGTTGATCTTGAACGGAAACGTCACCGCCGAGACAATCTTATGCCTGTCGATGATCCCACGCGTACACCATGACCCACGGACTGGAAGATTCGGAAAGTCATCCGCATGCATGAGTGGAAGATACTCTGCCTGCTGTACTTAGTCTAATTGATAATGTATTGTCCGGACATAAGCCGCGTTTATGGGTTGAAGGCCCGGGAGAACGGATGACGCTTGCTGAGCTGCAATATGTTGTGGCCGTCGCACAAGAACGACATTTCGGCCGGGCTGCTGCTCGAGTCTTCGTCACACAGCCAGCCTTAAGTCTCGCGATCAAAAAACTGGAGGACGACTTAGGCACGACCATTTTTGAGCGTCGACAGAACAAGGTGGAGCTGACTCCGCTTGGCGAACAAATCGTCCATCAGGCTCAACGAGTTTTGGAAGAAGCCGATCGAATCAAGATCTTGGCTGCTCAAGGCAAAGATCAGCTGAATGGGCTTCTGCGGCTCGGAGTGATCGCGACAGTAGGACCGTATATCCTTCCCGATCTGGTTCCATTGCTGAACGCGCGTGCACCCAAAATGCCGCTCGAACTCGAAGAAAATCTCACACAGAACTTGGCTGGGATGTTGAAGAGTGGAAAACTCGATGTCATCATGATCGCCCTTCCCTTCGAGGAACCGGGCATCCTCACCACCCCCCTCTATGATGAACCGTTTCAGGCTGTGGTCCCCGTCGGACACCCCTGGCAGAAAAAGAAGCTACTCGATTCTCGACAATTAAGTACGGAGAAAGTCTTGTTGCCCCATGCCAGCCACTGTTTCCGACAACAAGTCCTGGAGGCATGTCCTGAACTCAGCCGCTCCGACGCAGAAGGTTGGCAAGGAAACTCCCTAGAAACCATCCGGCAGATGGTGGTCTCCGGATTCGGAATCACTGTGATGCCCTGCAGCGCTCTCACCTCCAAACATCAGAATAAGCGCCTGATCACCATCAAGCTGGCGGAACCCGTACCTGGCCGCCGTATCGGTCTCGCGTGGCGGCGTGGATACACCCGCCCACAAGTGATTGAGATCCTACGGGCATCCGTTAGAGCCTTAAAGATTCCTGGACTCAGCATGGTGGACGAATAATCGGCTTTGACGGGCCCCTGGTTCCGCTTGTTGCCCCAGAGTGCTTTTGTTAGGATGCGACACGTCGACCGGAGAACCTTTCAATGAAAATCGCCACGTTCAACGCCAATTCCTTGCGCAAACGGCTTCCGATCGTGCTTGCCTGGCTCGAGCAACATAAGCCGGATGTCCTTTGTCTTCAAGAGACCAAGGTTCAAGATAGCGAGTTCCCATTACAGGCATTAACACCCAGTGGATACGACATTTCCTTTCGCGGCATGAAGTCCTATAACGGCGTGGCGATTCTCAGCCGTCACAAACCAGAGGCAGTCTTTTACGGATTCGATGATGGTGGAGAACCGGACGACTCTCGCTTGCTGAGAGTCATCATTGGTGGAATCCCGATTATCAATACGTATGTGCCGCAGGGATTCGAAATCGACTCACCCAAATATGCCTACAAACTAGGTTGGTATGAGCGCCTGCGGAACTACTTTACCAAACATCTTTCACCGCAGGCTCCGGCCATCTGGTGTGGCGATATGAACGTGGCACCTCGCCCCATGGACGTTCACAGCCCGGAGAAGCATTTGGATCATGTCTGCTACCACGAAGCGGCACGGAAAGCATACGAACAGACTGTTGCCTGGGGATTCGAGGATGTCTTTGTCAAACTGTACCCGACTCGTCAGCAGTACACATTTTGGGACTATCGCGCGCCCAGCTCACTGGCAGCCAACAAGGGATGGCGCATTGATCATATGATGGCAACTGCGCCGCTGGCTGAAAAATGCGTGAAGGCGGATGTGGATGTCGAGCCGCGACGAGCGAAGGAACCGTCCGACCATACGTTTTTGTGGGCCGAGTTTTCGATCTGACCGCGCACGCGACACCCACTCCATCCGAACTGTCGATTCCACCGTTACTCGGTAGGGCGGAATGGAGAGTCCCCTCTACGCGGCCTTCGCTCGCATGTGGTTGTTGCGATTCAGCTCGATCAATGGGTCAATGATCAAGCCGCAATTCAGACAACGAAGGATGACGGTACTGGAAGACACCGCTGGTTGACGCTCTTGAATCATCAAGCCTTTGCATTTTCGACAGGTCATGGAGTCCCTCCTCCTGATAATGACGACCAGTCTCTCTTAACACTGAAACATTAACGTCGTGTTAACGGTCAGTTAAAACTATCTAATGTTCTTTCCTGTCTCTTTTGCCGACACGGGAGTTCCTTCTCTGTTTTCAAAATCTTGCACGGAATCATGAGCGACTTATTCACACATATCATCAGAAGGCTTGTCATGCCCTCTCATGCAGCTCCCTACCAATGTTCCGATAGAACACAGCGTGCAGCCCTCTTGCAGAGGCTGCATAAATAGGCCGACACTAATACCACCCTATGAAGAAGCCGTGATGAAATGACCGACCACCCTGCCACTATCGTCATCGTGGGTGCGGGCGCGGCGGGTCTGACTAGCGCGATCGCTGCAGCGCAGACGTTCGCACAAGAACAAATCGACGGCCGTGTCCTTCTACTCGATGGCGCGAAGCAGATTGGAGCAAAGATTCTGGTGTCAGGCGGTGGACGCTGTAACATTACACACGACGTCGTCACACCGAAGGATTTCTTCGGCAATCGCAACATCATCCGAAATGTGCTGGCAACATTTCCTGTTGAACGAACGATCGCCTGGTTTGCCTCAATGGGAGTTGAGTTAAAGCGTGAACCGACGGGCAAGCTCTTTCCTACAACTGATAAGGCACGCACGGTGCTTAACGCATTGATCGACAACGCTCGACGCGCTGGGGTGATGATCTGTCCGGACCACCGCGTGCGGGAGATTTCTCAGACCAAGACAGGGTTCCTGGTGCAACACAGCCACGGTATCACGCATGCCTCACGCGTCATGCTTGCCACCGGTGGTCAGTCGTTGCCAAAAAGTGGAAGTGACGGATTCGGATACCACCTGGCACACCGGCTTGGGCATCAGATCACTCCGACCGCACCGGCCTTGGTTCCACTCGTCCTTGACCGCTCCATGTTCCAGGCTACCCTCTCAGGCCTCTCCCACAATGTAGAACTCATCACACGGATAGAGAGACGAGAAGTCGACCGCCGCACGGGAAGCCTCTTATGGACCCATGTTGGAATCAGTGGTCCCGTGGTTCTAGACGCCAGCCGGTTCTGGACCCTGGCAACAAAACAAGGTGCCTTTGTGGAAATATACGGCAACTTTGTTCCTGGACAGTCGGCTGATGCGCTTCGAGATTGGTTCATTGCCCAGGCGGCACAGCATCCGAGACGCTCACTGGTTCGAACGCTTTCAGCCCTGGTCCCTGATCGCTTTGCCGAATCCCTCTGTCGTCACCAGGCTTGTGAACCGCAGAGAGCGGTAGCCCAGACCACACGTCTCCATCGAGATCAGTTGTTGGATGCACTGACCCGGTTTCAGTTTCCAGTTATCGGCGACCGTGGATGGAATGTGGCAGAAGTTACCGCCGGTGGGGTTCCACTTGAGGAAATTAACTACCGAACAATGGAGTCGAAACTGGTCGCCGGGCTTTACCTTCTCGGGGAAATGCTCGATTGTGACGGCAGAATCGGTGGGTTCAATTTTCAATGGGCCTGGACAACAGGGTGGCTGGCCGGGAAGTCGGTGGTCAGGAGCCTTCTCGAGGGGAAGACTCCCACTCACCCAGCCTCATCACTCGAATGAGAGATCTACTTTTGTACGCCCGCATCGGTCAAGACAACAATCACCACGTACCCGCTTCCGCTTCCGAACACACCTTCGCTCTCGGGAGAGCATGATAAGGGATCTCTCCGTCCTCCCGCGTGGGCTCGTTCGAAGGCAACATCATGACTTGAAGTGTTTCGTCGGAGAAGCCGTCATTACGGCTCCGCAAGACCCCTTCCCGATTCAACATTTTGACCGCATTCGTGCGTGAAATAATCGGAGGATATTCTCTGAATTGCTCTGCCGAGACATATGGGACTTGGATGGTTACAGGACGACGTTTGACATAAACAAAGTCCCGCAAATTGTCGTCGACGGATGTCTTCAAGGTAACCACCACCGAACTCTCTGCCGGCAAGGTCGCAATTGAGATCACGTACAATGGCTTCACATCGGGAGGTGCTTCCTTGTTCCCGGTAACCACCAAGGTGGGAACGGCCGTCAACTGCGTTGCCTGATTGATGGCGGGAGACCGTACACCGACGCGAAGGTTCGTCAGGTCACGATTGGACACATTTTCAAGCAGGAGCTTGATGAGCACCCAGCTCTGTGGATCGAGCGTCTTCGCCCGGCCCTTCGGGATGGACTGCTCCTCCCGTCGGATGCTGCAATCTGAAACGAGATTACGCCGTTCAAAAAAATACAGCGTATTCATACCCTGCGGCTGAACCCCCCGTTCATAGGTGTAGAACGACACCCCAACGTGAATCATCGTCGGCCTAAACCAGGCCACGACCGTCGGCAGCACGAAGGGGACAAAGGCAGCCAGGAGGCCGAGAATGGCGACCTTGCTGAGGACACTTTGCCCCCAAAACCACACCCAGCCCTTCTTTAGACTCTCCATGCAACGCTCATTCGATGACTTCAGCCTGACCAGCCGTAAAGATACGCTCTTGGAGGAGCTCCCGACAAGGGTAAGACTTCGCCTTGACCGTCGGCAGTCTCATTCGCCATGCTAGCAGTTTGCACGCCGAGGAGAGCCAATGCCGGATGGAATGCAGGGAGATACGGTCGAGAACAATCAGCGCTTGACGCTGCGCTGGAAGGTGATGCTGGCCTTGAGTACCGTCTTGATCGCACTCGGCATTTGCGTTGACTGGTCACCATCTCAGGATACCAGTCTGCCGGACACGTCCTCATTCCTGGTCACGTTAGGAACACTTCTCGGCTTTGCAGGACTTCTCGGTGCAATTCGTCGGTGAAGGATGCATCCGCCACGAGGAAGAGCATGTCCCGATCAATGGCGTGTGCTGACACGATCCCTGTTATCGATTTCCTCCCTGGAGTTGGACTGCACTGACGCCATAGGGGCTGAAGAAGGCTAGCACCTTGTCACCCACCTTGAACTGGGCTCCAAGTTGAGTTTGTTGGGTAAGGTTCAAGATGTGAAGCTGCCCTTTGTCGTCACGAATCACCATGGTTCCTGGAATCCCTGTCGTCAAAGAAATTACCTCCCCTTGGACCGGCGGGAGAGAGAACACTGAACTAGGCAGACTCCCCATCGTCACAACTAAGAGCACCAGACTACCCACTATTCGGAATACAAGCCTCTTCATGACGACATCTCCTTTCAACTCATGTACTCGCGATCTATCATCATGACCATTGATAGGTTCTCTTGCCGCTGAATATTGTCCGTCATTCTACCAAGATGAAGGGCCTATGGGCCCACCTTGCTTATTCGCAGGAGACAAATGGATTCATCGAGCAACCGCCGCAATATCCGCTGGATCTCATCTCAGAGAGCCATTCTATATTCCGTACGTCTCTCTTTCTCCCTCTGCCAATTCGGATAGCAAACAAGGCTTCTTTCATCACATCGGGCTTGCCATCGATCACCCAAACAGTGCACTATTCACGCTCTCGTGCTTCAAAATCCAGTGAAGCAGGGGGACTTGTAGAGGAGAGCTGTTTGCTCAAATCCACACCCCCTCTTTTGAGGTAAATATTTCGAGGAAGGTGCTCAGCTACTCTCCCCGCTACCATTACATTACCAACCTGATGGGCATAGATGACAGGGAGCGTCCATGAACCATAGAACAGATCCCATGCGGCGACATAGTCGGTTTCCAGTGAGCTGGCCCGTGCTGTACGGAGATGGTACATTTGTTGCGGACGGGACTGTCCTTGATCTGACTACTCGTGGTTGGCGAGTCACCGGATCAATGCCCGTCGTAGCGGGCATGCAGCTGACCTTGAGGGTGTCGGTCCCAGGCAGGTCCACCCCACTATGCATTCATCGTGCAATCGTGCTGTGGGTAAAGGAACATGAGTTTGCCATTGAAGCGAATGAGATCGCTCCGGATGATCAAGCGTGGGTTGCCGATTTCCTTCGACACAAACTCGGACTCATGTGGATGTCGCAAACCACTGACCAAGAGCCGTCACATCAGATCAGAACGACACAATCCCGTGGTGAGCCCCTTCCATCACAGCCTTCCCTCCCATCCCTGGAAGACATCCTCCGACGGGTCGCTGCAGCCGATCTGGCTTCGACCATGATGACAACGAAAGCACATCGGAATAGCAATTCAGACGTTCCCCAGAGTGAGATCAACACGCCCATCGACGACGTGCCTGAGAAAGTCTGGAGTGAGGCACGCTCCATTGTTCGGCGCATGCTCTCAATCAAGGCCGTTCGTGGCCAAACCGGTCGAAATCCGGTTCCGGAGAATTAGTCATCCTCGCCCAAAAACCTGGGTCTCATGGCAGCGCCCTTCCGAAGGGGAAAAACCAAAACACCCCTAAGAGCGGACCGATTCTCCAGGCAGAGATCATCTGACGTCTGTTCTTTCAAAGAAGTCCCACCCTTGAGGCTCTACCTGGCCATGATGGCAACTAGAAATCTTCGAATAGACGAAGCTGATTCGGCCGGCCGAGTCCTCGCATCCAAGCTGGTACCCGTGGTGGCTTCTTTGGCTTCAGAGAAGATGGGCCACTTGCCAGCAAGGCCTGCGCCGTGATCCATGCTCCAATGAGCTCGAAGTGGGCCAGATCCTTCTCCCGGAGATTGGAGCTCCATTCCGAACTGCCTCGCTTACTCACTCCGACCGACCGACTCAAGTACCGTAACTGAAAGAACCATTCTCCCGACCAACTGGTGCCGACTTGATGCACAACGGCAATAACGCCGAGACGTTCGCCGGTTGTCTGCCTGAGATAGACACCGAGAGCAATGTCATCACGATTCATCACGGTAACCAATGGTTACACCATTAACAACCCATGGTCAATCCCATAAAATACGTGGCTTGATTTACCTAATCACTTGGCTCTGGAATCAACCGGACCCGAATGCCCAGGACTTTCTGCTTCATACCCCTCTCGATCAGACGAAACGCCATAACCCCAATACGATCATAGATATCCTGTTTCCGGACGTTCCCGAAGAGCCGCTTATAGACGGGAATCTTGGTTGTTCCGTTACCTACCGATAGTCGCGAGAGGAAACGTGTGGGGTGGATGACGGGGTTTCGAGTATCCAACTCATGGCTTCTGCAAGCCATTGAACTTCCTAGAGACTGCCCTCAGCACTTCCGAGAGAGTGTAGCCAAAACGTAGCCATAGGATGTAGCAGGTGAATCAACCCAGAATTCAGCGCAGGAGATCATCACCGGATCGCAGCCGGTTCAACTGAGGGCAATTCAGGCGGGGGGGCTGGTTTTGTTGTGGGGAGAACACGTCGGGAACACGTAGGGTTTCTATCACGGACGATCATCTGACCCATCTATTTAGCAAGTAATCGACCGTCACTCCACCGCACCCACCGGCTACCGTGCTTATCGGTGAATGTTACACGGCCCTTCGCAAGCGCTAGAAGATCATCGTAACCGGCTGCTCCGCCCACCACCGCTGGTGACTCTTTATGCGGCCCGAGTCGATCGAACTTCTCCTGGCCCAAAAGTGTCCACTCCCCATGTTTCACGGTTAGGAGGTCAACAACTACATCTTGGACTTCCGCGTCGCCATCGTTGAACACCTGCACGGTCACAAATATGTTCTTCATCAATTCCCGATTCTCCGAACCCCAGACGAAAGGATCGACATTCGGATCAAAGCGACGAAGAGTGACTGTCACTTGCCGGGCCATAGTCAGTCTTGTCTCCTGCCTCTGATGCTGCAGGACCTCCGAGTTCTGCCACATAGTAAAGATGGAAAGTAGTAGGGCGCTCAGAGATATAAGGACGCTAAGGGTGGTCCCGTTGTTGCGTAACCAGCCCCACAGCACGGCTGGAGCGGGAAATACTCGTAGGCAAGCCTTCAACATGGATAGAGCCTCACGGAGCTTCAGCATAAAGATTTCTCCGTGTCGGATGAATAATGGGGCGCTATTCTATGTGGGGTTGCGGGACAGCGCAAGGTTTCCTCTGCGAGGCTGTTTAGAGAGGGGAAAGATTCAGGAAAAAAATTGTGAAAGGCCAATACCGTACAGAGCCTGGGCCACTACCCCCGTATACCCACCACGTTCCTATATCAGCCACCCATAGTGGTATAGCCTCACCTCCAGCCTAAGAGTATGCTCAAGATCAAGTGAGGAGACCACGTTATGCGCGTGAAACGAGTTCACATGAAAACTCTACTCCTAACTATAGTCCTGCTTACTGTACCCAACATGGCTCATGCTATCTGGGACGACGACAAGGACGGCAAGCCCCGCAATAGCTACGAGCAACAGCAGCACACCTACCAGAAGCACGGCTACGACACGGAGCGCCACGGGCCATTGCCCGAGGCCATACGGGAAGAGCAGCGGCGACAGGAAAGGCAACGCGAAGAGGACAGGCAGAGGCAAGAGGACATGAGCCGATCCAAGTCAACGTACGGCTCTCAGTGTCGAACGCTGTACGGATGTTAGTCTCGCTGTCCTATAATCCCTCCAGAACGACCCTTCCCAATTCCCTGTAAATCCGCACGATCGACACCCCTCTTCCGAGTGACCTAAATACACTTGATTATAGAACACTGGCGCAAGAGGAAGGATTCTACAAGGGAGCAAACAGGGTCTTGTTAGATGAGCATGGCAGTCGATTTTACCGATCTCTCCTACTACCACTACAGTCGATTATCAACCCGTTCGGTATCTTCTTCGATGCTCGCAAGCTTATTGTACCTACAATTTTGTCCAGTACCGTGCTGTTGACCATTCAAGGGTTGTTGTCTGACATGCTCTTGGTCATGACGGCCTTGAGCATACGGCGAAGGTACAAAACTGAGTGAATCGATGAACGAGGAAGATAGTGTTACGATCTCAAGCCGCCTGGACGCCCTGCAGACAGGACTCCTCCCCCCACTGGCTCCTGTTATTCAAAGCCTGAGGACAGTTCGGGCGTCATAAGCGGAACCGCGTCCCTGATGAGATAGTGATCACCAATAATAATCGGTGTTGCCTACTTGCCTCATTCCACTGGCTACCTCGCTGCTGTCTAAGGCCGAGCGCGTATTCTCAGGAGTGTTACTAGCGTCAGAGAGCCGTTTCCAATCCACCTTGAGTCGGTGTCGCCTGCCTGTCTCGATATTCATCACGGTAAACGTGTGGTGAAGATTCGGGACCGAAGTTTCCGTGATGATATAGTCGGGAAAGTGGTGCTTCAGATAGAGGCGAATCGCCAGCAGATGTCCTTCAAGTCGTCGTTGTTCCTCGGAGCCATCCATATAACATAGCATTCCTTACTATTACGATAATCTACGACGCCCGTTGAAAGGATGTCAAGACGACGCTCAGCGGTTGGCACTACCGTCCCAACATCGTGATACTGCCGATGGCATCGGCTACACCATCAACGCAGTGTCGGAGGGAGGCAGAAGCGGAAAGTGTAACGAGGGATGCGTTGCGTAGTCTACCGTTTGAGCCTTCTTGTGCGTATGACAGTGCTGACACAGGAGTTGAAGATTCTCCATGTCGGTTTCCTCCCCCGCCGAGATGGGAACGATGTGATGAAAGATGGCCTGTTCGGCAGTCATGACGCTGCTGCAACGAGCACAGTTCCCGCCATACGCCTCGAAGACAATCTTTCTTATCCATTCCGGCGGTTGTGTTCTATTGTCTCGGTTGCGACTGTAGAACGAGGAAATCGACATGGCCTTCGTGTAGAATCCTATGCCGCCTTTCCTATCCAATCTCAGGACACTTCCGCAGTAATAGCACTGAGGACCTCGCCAGGTCCCATGCTCTAAGGACTGCGACACCGCTCGCACCTTCTTTCGGGGGATACCCAACTCTAGGTAGCTTTGAGGCCAGGTTTCGGGAAAGATCAGTGACGATTCTGCACGGGTGGGTTCAAGCCATCGTTGTTCGAAGTGCTTACAACAGAGACACTCAGGAACAAGAATACTGATTAACACGGACACACGGAGACCATAGCGACTTCTAATTTGTCTGATAAGAAGCACGGCCTGGCTATCGGAGGCCACGTCCTGTTCAGGAACAGGCCTCGCCTCTGTGCTCGGGAAGGTCTGCGTAAACTTGGTGAGGTCCTCAATAATGCGTTCTAGTGGTGTCTTACTCATTCAAGCCGCCTGGACGCCCTGGACGAGTCCCCGAAGACTCTGCCGACAGGGCTTCCTCTTCACTCTGAGCGTCTTAGCCCTTGTGACTCAATGCCTGAAGCACTTCCTCGTATCTGAGCTTCTCCAATCCATCCCTAAGCGTCTTCATCGAGATCAACTCTTTGTGCACGTACTGTTCATGCACGTTTCCCGCTGAGTGTCCCACCAGCGTTTCAACAATGTTCACAGGGACAGCAGCACTGTGGAGCTTCGTGATGCCTCCATGTCTCAACGAATGAATCACCAGCCGAGGATCGGTGAAACCCAGTGAGGAGACCAGACGACCGAACCACTTTCCAACAGGATCACCATACCCGTTGCTACCTTTGCTCTTGAGTTGAGGGAATAACCGTTGATGCCTCGCCTTCCTAATCGAATCGACGTACTGCATGAACCCGAGCTGGATGAGACTGCTATGGATGGGTACTCTCCTCTTGCTCCCCTCATTCTTGAGTGATTGGTCTTTCTCATCAGCCGTGATCTGGATAAAAGGGACTCCATCAACCTCACCAATATCCTTGAGGTAAAGCTGTGCAGCTTCTTCTCGTCGGCATATCTGGAACAGGAGCAATAGAACCAACCAGTACCGCTCTGATCGTTCCATCCGCTGCCGTAAGAACTCTTGAGAACTAAGGACCAGGAGTAATTCATCATCGGTAAATGGTTGACGCTTGAGAGCATGTTTCTTGGCTTGTCGCTTACTGGGAACGAGACCTTTCACAGGGCTAGCCGCCGGTGTGTAGGCATGAACCTCCGTCCACTTAAACAGGGCATCAAGTCCCGACAAGTGTTTGATCAGCGTCAGGGGACTTTGCTTCTTAGCCTGTAGACGTTCCTTGTACCGAACGACATCGGCCCTTGAGATGCTGCCTATAGGCCGATCACCCCCGAGCGTTTCCATGAAGCGTAGGAACTCGGCTCGCATCGGGTTGGCCGTCCGTGGTGGCCGTGGTGAGGAAGCAAGGTACTTCTCCATGACATCTGAGAACGGAAGGCTTGTCACTGCGGCTTCGTAGGTACTCGTCCCTGTATTCACCGTCCCACCGATCAGCTTCGGTTTGTGCATGCTCGACCTTGGCTCTGAGGAGACGACGACAAGGGCGGGTAAGCTAGCGACCCGTAGCAGTTCATCGGCTTTCTTGGTCACCGTGCGGTAGTCACCATCGGCCAGGGCTTCACGAGCACCATCGAACAGTTCTGAGAGGCCTAGCTGGCTGTCTTCCCTCTGTGCTTCTGAAATACGTCCCTGCATTGCCCGTTCGTCTTCGGCTTCGTCCAACGCGTCTTCCAGCCAACGAGAGATAAGGGCGTCTATCTGGTGCTTGGTCATTCGATCCCCGTGTCTTTGCAGTGTGTGAAATAGTCGCTTCCCATGTGCTTGCCATGCCACAGACCGGCATTCAGCCTCAGCCCTGTCCCGGTGCTCAGGCTTCGCCAGACTTCCCGCCTACCCTCGAAGTAGAGCCGAAGGCGTTTCGGGATGGTCATTCGAGTATAAACAGAACCCCGATTATTGCGAGGGAACGTAGCCAAACGACACCACAAGAGCGTAGCCAAAACGTAGCCATGGCCGAACCCTCAGGAAGTGCTGGCACGAATCGCCGCTGTCTATTCGGCTGGAAGAGGATCTAGGTAGTTATATTGGGGTGGATGACGGGTTTCGAATTGCACCGGACACTTCGCCACATCAACAAGATCAAGCACATAGCTCGGCAAATCGCACCAAAACCGGGCAAGAAATCCCCAACTCTGCAACCAGACGCAACCAGGATTCTGACGATGAGGATTCCTCTCGGTGCGAGGGGTCTGAATCATGAGCATCCGCGTTGTCCTCCCTCCCTCATCGTCGCCACATCACCCAGAAGGTCCGCATTGGCGAACACAACCGCTATGTCTCAGTCCATGATGATCAGGCTCCTGCCGAAATCTTCCTTCTGGTGAAAGGTGCTGACTACAGCTAAGAGACCATCGCGCTGTACAACGTCATTGCCCGCCTAATGAGTATCGCCCTGCAATACGGTGCATCCCTCGAAAAGCTCGGCGATCTCCTCACAGGCGCCCAATTTGCCCCATGCTGGCCAGTCTCTGGTTTCTATCTGGTTCAGGGTCGAATATGCTCAGCGGGTGCGTGTGTGTCCGCGCAGTATCTCCCTGCGGCTAGTGCAAGAGTTCGTACTCAATGGCGCGAAGCAACTCGGGAAGGTTGAGTGGCTTTACAAAGGTTTGCCGTGCCCCAAGGAGTCGGGCCGTCTGTAGTTTCCCTGCCGAGTGGCCACTCATGACAATGACTTTGACATTCAAGAACGTGCGGGTCAGTTCCAAGATCAGGTCCAAACCGTCCATTTCAGGCATCTCTAGATCCGTGAGGACCAGATCGACGGGCTGGGCGTGGAACTGGGCGAGCCCTTGTCGGCCATCCACCGCCTGATAGACCTGGTACCCAGCCTCTTCGAGAACCTGCGCCAGGAGCTTACGGACGGATGCCTGATCCTCAATGACCAGGATCGTGGATGGCTTCATGACCGTGTTCCTTTCGTGCTCGAAAAGCTGTGCAGTGGGAGTTCACCACTAGGCTGCCAGTGGTTCCTGTTCCGAATCCCAGGACAGATCCACGGATTCTGACAGTGCTACTGTTTGGGAGAGATCCACTGGCCGCCCATAGGCTTGGTGATGGTGCTGGATCACCGCATCATGTCGATGGCCACAATTGAGGCAGCGGGAGCTGAGGCTCCACATCTCGCCATACGCTGCCTCCATGTCGATTATCTGCTCTTCCAGCATGAGTCCTTGACATCGTTTACAGGTCATTGTGGTGTCCTCCTGTGTCGTGATCGTGTCTGAGATAACCGTATCAGGCCGTCCGATTCCCACCAGAACTGAACGAGGTACGTCGAAAGAGGGGGGGGCTCAGGGGCAAGCGATCAGAGGTGCATTGGGCGTGTCAGTGTGAGGGGCTTCCGTCGTCAGGCCATTGTAGCGTCTACGAGCCAGCAGCTCATCCAGCACCTGCTGGAGTCGCCCTCTCTCCCGCTCGTCATGGTGTTCAAAGGCTAGTCCACACTCCAATCCCTTAACCCATTTCACGATGGCTCGCTCGATAACCAGCGGCTTCTGGTCACTCGGCAGAGCAAGTCTTACGCTCAGGGACGTGCCCTCAATCACAGGAGCGTTGCTGAGGGCCTGACACCCCACCAAGGATAACTCCCGGACAATCCCTTGGCCGGTGACGGACTGCCCCAGATACATCACCGGAAAGTGTACAGCGAACCGTGAATAGATCCGGTGCACAAACCTCTTGTTCAGCATGTGCATAGTGCGACTCCTTCACAGATTTCGAGTGATCAGTGGCTGTCTGGATGAAGCCTAGCGGTGCAGGAGGCTCAGCGAATTCCCCATTGAGGTTACCTCAAAGAAAGGGGCAAGCAAGACCACTACCGGTCATGACCGTGATTCGAAGTCACAACCTGACGAGACGGAAACCTGGAAAATCCGGCAATATCAAGGGTTCAGCCATGCAGAGGAGTAAAAATCCTGGCAGGACAGTCGCAACCCCGCAACCTCGGCGCGATCAGCACACTGATGCCTGCATAATAGGCAGACTTGCGAAGAGCTCGAATTTTAGTGCTCGAGTTGTTTCTACGGGGCAGAGAAAGCAGGGATCAAGGGATCAACCATCCCCCAGATGTCAGCATATTTCCCTGACAGCTTGAGAGGCAAATTGGATCGATATAGGTTGCGATCTAACTCCATCGAGACGATATGAAACATCGCACTATAGGCATACGTGAGTGCTAGAGGCACTTCATTGGCCGGATCATCTCTTTTTCGGGCGTTCAACTGGGTTTGATAGTCATTCACATCTTGGAGGGCAGCGAGAATCTCTGTCCTGAGTTCTAGAAGCTCTTTATTGTCGCTCGAATAACCGCTCTGCCGGGTTGTCCTGATGTCTTGGACACGATGTTTGAAATCAGCATAATCGGCAAGAAGGCTGACCAACTTACCCTTTTCGCCCGCCAGTGAAGGCGCGGACACCGAGAGGAGCAGCAGTAATACAATGGCATACCTCATTGGTGCCCTTCCTCACTGCGGTGCTTTTTGCAGCTGTTCGTCGAGTGCGTCGAAGAATTCCAAGTAAAGCAGCGGCCGATCGTCAATCGAAACGGGAAGCAGATGGGTTTTCGTTGGTTCTGACGAGATATTCATCTGCCAGCTTGGGACCACCCTCGTCCGCTGGCCTTCCACCGTGGCCATGACCGTGATTTGATAACCGACGGTCGCTCCGATGCCCGGCGTGGTCCCACCGATCCGACTTTTCACAAGACCGTGCTGGGGATCCGCCTCTTGCAAACCCATCGGGTATTGCCGAACCCGCTCTTTCACTGCTTCGAACACGCGCTCATGAGGGATATCGTAGACACGAGAGGCGTAGTGTTCTCGTTCTTGCGGTGTGAGGCGTGTACAGCCAAGAGCAAAGGCGATAAGAAAGAAAGCAAGCAGGCTGTGGGTGCCCAGACGTCCAAAGGTGATCGGGGTTTTCATTGTGTGTCGCACAATCCTTTCTGGTGGGTCTTGATGATAGATCGCACTCGAAGCACTCAACATGTACTGACCTGATGCTTATCAGCCTAACGGCTGAGGGTCCGCTAGGCACGCTTCTCGCGGTACTTCTTCAGCAGGTCTTTTGCCGCCTCTTCTAGGAGTTCATTGACATACTTGTCTTGATCCGTTGCCAGGTGTTGAAGCTGGACCATGAGGGCGCGATCCATTCGAACGCCAAAGAGTTTCCGCTCAGTGTCCTTCGTAGTTTTTGCCATCGCAACCGAAACAATAGCTTAGGAAGGTTATATGGTCAACATGATAACTTGCTATCTTGTTATGTCATAAGATATAGTCATCCCAACGAAGGAGGTGGCGTTATGGCGATGGTGAAGGTACTGATCAGCGTGCCGAAGGGGCTGAAGGTCAAACTGGATGCCTTGCGAAAGGAGGGAACGTCGGCCAGTGGGTTCATTCGCAATCTGCTGGAGAAGGAATTCAAGCACCGAAAGGAACTGAGATTGTGAACGTGACGTATCTCCGGTGCACCGTTTGCTCTGAACTTCTAAACCAGGAGGTCCTGTGAAAACCAAGACGACGACCGAAACTGAGGAAACCGAGCCGAGGCTGGCGTTACAGGCAAGAGTCCTCTATCGCGATCACGATGGGCAGATCATGGACGTGACTGATCAGAAACCATTCGGCCTCAAATCATTTGCAGAAGATGGTGCCCTCGCCCTTTATATTCTCGGGAACTGCAAGAAGCGGTTGGATCTGCTGTTCATGGCTGCAGAAAGCCGATCGCATATCGATGCCGGCATTGTGCGACTCATTGTTGACGAATTGAGGAGCGAGTTTGACCACGTGAGCGAGATCGTCACCTATGTTCGGCTCACTCATGAATTATTCAGCAACTCCGATCTGATTGCTCCGTCAGAGATGCCTGGTACGCGATGGCCTGGCCGCGCCAGGAGCTCAACGGCGGCTCACGAAGTGTAAAGGAGATGTCTCAATGCAGGACCCCGCTGAGACGAATAAATCAACGCGGCCTGACGTACCACGCTACTACCGGGTGGCCTGTCACTTCTGGTCGGATGAGAAGGTCGCCACCTGGGCAGACTCGCAGAAGCTCCTGGCATTGTACCTGCTGACGACGAAGCACCGCACGCTGGAGGGCTTTTTTGTGCTACCGCCGCAATATATCGCGGCAGATATGGGCTGGCCACTCCGGCGGGTGAAGGACATGCTGCTGAAACTGGAAGAGGAAGAGTTCATTCGATTCGATGAAAAGACCAACCTACTCCTTATTCGAAACGCGCTTCGGTATCAGCAGCCGGACAGCAAGAACGTCCAGAAGGCGGTGATTGGGCGGGTCCGCAACCTGCCAGACAGTCCGGAGCTGATGAACGAGTTTCTCTCGCTGGCCAGAGTCCACTGTCTCCGGAGTGGGCTGTCACCCTTTGCACAAGGGTTTCCAGACTTGTTGGAACGGGAGTTCCGACCGGTGTCGAACGACCGTCAGGAGGTGGCTCGCATGGTCGTCTGAACACCCGTTCGACGAGCGTTCCGACGGGCGTAGGAACTCTTAAATCTTCAATCTTTAATCTGGAATCGTAAATCGGGAATCACTAATCAGGAATCTTGAATCTGGGCTGTGGATACTTGGGGATCGCGTGGACAGACAACAGGACATGGAAATTCAGCAGGAACGATCGGATGAGGAGGCTAACAAGTGGTTACCGTGAAGAACTTGAACGCATCCGATCTGGCGGACCAACACACGAGTTTGAACAGGAGGATACACGATGGGACAATCATTAATCGATACGGACAACGCCAAGACGGTCGCGCCACGCAAGAAGCGGGAACGGATTGAGATCATGGAGGTGAAACCTCGAGAGGAATGGTTCACACGAAGCCGAGATCAATTCGGTCGGCCGGTGTGGTTTTTGCGCGTGGAGATGACCGGTCTCCGTCCTAGACGATTTGGCCCCTTCCCCACCAAGCGCAAGGGTCTCATGTTCCTGGACCATCTGCTGAACCAATTAGGTGATGGTTTCTCCGAAGCCACTGGTGACATTGGCCGTTATCAAGTCCGTGGACGCTGCTTTGGGATGCTGGCTGGTCATTATCCCGTCGTGGAAGACGAGCTGTGCCGCTAGCCTCAGTAAAAGTTTGGCAGGTCACTGATTATTCTGACTGCACCGGTGGGCCACAATGAGGAGGCTTCAATGATTTCACCTTGGCTGGATATGGCAAAAGAGGCAGTGGTATCAGTGGGGTATGAAACGGCCTATGCGCGGGGCTTTGTCTTGAGGACGCGTCGACAGAGTCTCATCATCACCGCCGCCCATTGCTTGCCTGAGCTGCCGCCAGCGCATCCGTGGGCATTGAGGCACGAAAAAACCTATCACATCGTTGGCCCACTCGGAGGCACACCATCCATCGCGACAGAGTGTCTGTTTGTCGATCCGATCGCCGATCTTGCTGTTCTTGGGGAACCAAACGTTGAATGCGAAAAACTTGCCGAAATTGAATGGGATGACTTTCTTGAGAGAACTGGATCGCTGGATGTCTCATTCTGGAGAAATGAACTCCCCACTTCAGCGTGGATTCTTTCGCTTGATGGCGAATGGAGTTCATGCTTGGCCCGACAGTCCACCGATGGCTCTGGGCTATGGATCAAAAGAGTGAATGGTGGAGTGCAGGCCGGAATGTCTGGGTCACCCATTCTCGATGATCGAGGGAAAGTGCTGGGTTTAATCTCAGTTAGTGGCGGTGATGCTGAATCTCGGACCGAAGGAGGGCCCCACCCTTCGCTCCGGCAGAATTTGCCGCTCTGGTTAGTCGAACAGCTGTAACCCTTAATCAAGGAGGCAGAGCTAAAACAGAGGAGGATAATTATGAATCCTGATGCGCCGATGACCCGGGCTGTAAAACTTGAACGGAAGATGGCTCTCGCTGACTTAGTGGACGCCGTGGAAGGGGTGCCGAACCATCACAAGGCCGCCATGGTGTCCCGTATCATGAAGGATGTTATTGCGGGTAAAATCACCGCGGCAGAGGCGAATGACATGAGGAAGGCGGCCAAGATCTGAGCATAACCGGAGGGGCTAAGCGCCGGCTGATCCCCGGTGTGATGGAGTCGTCCTCGCGGCTCCGGCCCTTCCTTCTCCACGCGAGGCCCACGAGGAGGGAAAATGTTGCCACGTTCGCTACGTGGGAAGAAGATCAGGCTCTCTTGTACCCTCAAAGATAAGCAAGGTGCATTACTCGGAGAACCTGGATCGGTTCTTGTCGTTGGAAAGCATCTCTCCATCAAACTTGCCAAACAGCTCCTCTCCAGTGGTAGTGCCAGTCTTGTAGAAAATCGAATACTGAAGCCCATTCCGGATCATAGAGAGTGGCCAGATCCTGTCCAGTGGGATCCATTTGAGGTCAAGGGGAAGGCCACAGCTGGGACGATTTCAGTTCACATCCCCATCTATCTTGATGGAAAGGCCAAAAGCTGGTTGAAAGTGTATGCCGCTCCAACGACATTCTGTAAACTACACGATCGTTGGTTTGAGACCGTCAGTGAGCGCCGTCTGGGCATGCTGGCACTCAAAGCTATTCTGACTGGCAGTGGGAATGTATCTTCACAGCAATCTCCCCTACCGTCTGGGGTTGATATTCTAGAAGTCAAATCTAATCGCAGAGTCCAACGTGGCCGTTCTGTTCCGGTGACGATTCTAATCAATCAAGATGGAGAGCCTCTTTCTCTCAAGTTTCTGGCAGAGAAAGACGTGTTCCAGCTACTGGCCTCATTTCACAAGGGGGATGAACCTTCAGATACTCGATTTGGATCCATGATCCTAAAGGCAGTATGGGAAGCGCGAAACCATGTCAGGCGATCACAATTGTTCAAAAGGAAAGATAACAGAAGGCCGTTACAGCGCACGGCTTGGAGCACAGCGGCATGGCTTGGTCCTGCCTTGTTGGCTAAGCTGAACCAAAATTACGAGGGTCATCCCAAAGTGATTGGGACGATTCGTGCGCACATGGCCAAAGAAAATTCGATGTTAAAGCTGACCGCTAAGAATATAGCTATTAGAAATATGGCCGCATTTTTGGTGCATAAGAACTGGCAGAATTGGCGAGAACGACTTAGCCGTCGAGTCAGGATTCAGCAATGGCCAACAAAAACATCGCCGATTCTGAGTCCCGCAAAAAGGAATCCACATCAGTCAGGTGATTTCTGGGATGAGATATTCACGGAGCAGATTAGATCGAAGCATCGTTCAATTCAAAACTCACGTCCAACGTTCATTCTCCCTAAATCCCTTGAAGAGACGGTCGACGACATCCTTCTGAATCGCGACGTATTCATTCTCTCGCACTGATTTTCTGCACGTTTCTTATTCTCTGCTATCGCAAAATTCCGCTTGAAGCCGGAACTTATTTTTCCATTTCTGTGGTTTGCTCTGGCTCTAGGCTCATTGAGCGGAGGTCACCATGAATCATCATGTAAGCACTGTGGCAGTTGCAGCTGACATTATGACGGTCGGAGAAGTGTCTCGAGAGTTGAGTATGAGCCCCGATCGTGTACGGCAGTTAGAGCGCGTGGGTGTCCTCCCTGCTACCCGCACAGGGACGGGAGTCCGCATTTTTACTCGAAGGGCTGTCGAGGAGTTTCGCCGGCAGCGGAACGAGGAAAGCTCTCGTGGTGTGAAGATGGGCCACGAAGCGAAGGTGCGGTGAGACTGTGAGTGTTGAAGCAATGGCGTTGGCATTTGCACAGGTGGACATTCCCACGGCTGCGAGATTTGTGCTGGTCGCTCTGGCGAATCGTGCCGATGAGGATGGCTATTGCTGGCCAGGGCTGAAGGATCTCGAGCGGCGAACTGGATTAACGGACCGGGCAATTCAGAAGGCTCTGAAGCTCTTGGTGGATCGAAAACGGCTCACGATCACACGCCGATTTCATGACAATGGCCAACAAACGTCTAACCTCTATCGCCTCTCCTTGCCGAGCAGCTTAGAGAGTAATGGTGAATCGAGTTGGGCCGATACGGTGAATCACGTTCGGGGTGGGACCGAACTACATTCGCCCCTGAGGGCGAACCATGTTCGGGGGGAGGGCGAACCACGTTCACCCAAATCTTCATCTGAACAGTCATCTGAACAGTCAATTGAACATTACCCCTATAGCCCCCCACAGAGGGGCGTTATGAGTGTGGTGAGTACTAGTGCGACCGACTTTCATGAGTTTTGGAAAGCGTATCCTCAAAAAACTGGGAAGAAAGCAGCATTACGGGCATGGCAGAAGGCCCGTGATCGCCCTCCTATTTCCGAAATACTTGCTGCGATCAGCCGAGCAAAGAACTCAAGGCAGTGGAGGAATGGATATATCCCCAATCCGTCGACATGGTTACACCAAGGGCGATGGTCTGACGAGGTGATGGAGCACGCTAGGCATGATGGCTCTTCTGAGGAGACTGCACCAAAAACCATGGCCGAATGGTGCGCATTGCAGGGAGGGGCGAGATGAAGCGTGAGGAGTTCATCAAAGGATGGTCCTTATTGGTCATGCAGCCGTGGGGCTGGCGTTATAACAAGGTCGGGAATGACGGCCGGCCCGTGGCGGATGCTCTCATGCAACTCGACTTGTATTTTGAAAGCCTCAAGTGGGCGGACGCACAAGCCTGGTTCAAGGTGGCTGTCCTATTTGCGCGTGGTGAGAAATGGCCCAGTGTTAACGAACTCCGCGAGGCTCTGCGCAATGTGAACGGCGACTTCGTCAAGACCCTGCAGAATCATCCGGAGTATGTCGAGATGCCCGACGAAGTCAGAGCCATGATCGAGAAAATCGGGAAACCTGTGCCAAAGACGAGAAGTTCATAGCGTCAATCAATGCGGAGATTTGTCTTTACGTTTCTTTAGCCACCATTCACACCAAGGAGGAGAGAACACATGCTAACAGCAACAGAGACCAACGTGGACGAAGTGGAGACGCTCAACTCACTCGACACAGTAATCCAGAAACGACAAGACGCGGCACGAGGCCGGGAAGTCCTGAGTGAGCAGTACCGTCAGCTGATCGTCTGCGAATCGGAGGAGCGCCAGGCTGTCCAACGGCTGGACGAGCTTGAAGGTCGGCTCAAGTCGGTGACCAAGTCATCCCTCCTCGGCACCGTGAAACCTGGTGAGGTCTCGACGCTCCGGCAGCAGATTGCCGACGCCAAGGAGACTCTATCTCGATGTCGTCAACAGCTGGATGAGCAACGCGAAGTATTCCTCCTTAGTCAGGAGGCGATGAATGGGCTGATGGTCGAGGTTCAAGATCTATCTCGGTCCTTACGAGACAATCTCACGCAGCTCTATGAGCACAAGTTCGTTGAACATGACTCGGGTCTGTATGGGCGCCGTGGAGAGGTGACCTGGATGGATGCTGATCCGAACTCAGCTACTCGATGGCGAAAGGCCTGGCGCTCTCGGGCGTTTAACTTTTTGCTCTTCAAAGGCTTTGCGGCCGATCTCATCGAGAATCACTTGTTGGCTGCCCTCGCGACCTTCTTCCGACAAGAGTCGTTTCGGGTTTGCGTGATCAGCGGGTTTGTTCCTGCTTCCTCTCGAAGCAAGGGACCGCTCGAAGTGGGTGTGCTGGCTTCGGTTCCAGGTGGTCTGAGCGAGGAGGAGGCGTTTGAAGAGCTCACCAGAGGTCGCGTGCGTTTCGTGACGAAAGAATAGTGGCAACAGACAGGGCTCGACTAACCATGGAGGATGGTATGACGACAAAGAGTCTTGAAGAGTTCGCAACGGCTCTGGATGCGGTTCTCTCAGCGGTGAGAGCTGAGAAAGATCTTGTTCATCAGGAAGAACGGCATCTTGCGGAATTCGGGCGTTTACGATCGCGACATACCGCCCTGCAGCATTTGCTGCGTGCAGTAGGCGGTCAGTGTGGGAGCGATGCGCTCCTAGATAATCCACAAGCCATTGTCGAAGCAGTCAGTGCGCGTCAGAGGGAACTCGAAACCTCTCGCCTTCAGTGTGAGGTCTTTGCCCGTGCGCTTGACGACCTTCGTACTCGACGCGCACGGGCGGCTGAGCAGGTGGCGCTGACGATCCATACCCTTCGGAAGCAGGCCCGAGAGTTACTCGAAGCGCGTTACGGAAAGCAGCGGCTATTCAGTCGGTGGAGCGATGAGCTAGCTGGTGCCTATGAGTGGCGGCGGAGCATGCTTGGGCAACTGCTGGCGCTCGTGTCGAGCGATCCGGAGCGTGGGTGTGCCCTACTGGCGTGCTTCTTCGCTGAGAAAGCCGGCTTTACGTTGTCTGTGCGACGCGGGTTCTGGATCGCTGCGGAATCGGGCCTCCGTGAGATCCGGCCCACTGCAGACGGTGAGGTCTATGCCGTGCCGAAGGACCTTCCCCTGCGTGACGGCTTTGAATGCGTGTTGGCCGGACGAGCGCAGCTCGCGGCGGTGACTAACTAGGGGGGCGGTGGCGGCGGCGGGTGCCCTCCCCGGTGCGTGAGCATCGGTCTCCTGCCCGCCGCCGGTTACACACGATGCCACAAGAATTAAGAGGTCTCTTCATGGTGTTGTGTCCCAGGTGCCGATATCGCGAGCCGGTGTTTACCCGCGGTGGGTTCCGGTGGAATTGTCCGCACCGTCACGCGACGGTCTTGGAGATGGACGACCGTCGGATCGTCACCTTTCATCAGGAGCGTCGACCTCTCATCCAGCATGTTGGGATGACAGAGAATCGGTGCATCAGCAGGACGGACGTATGACGAGTATGGATCAAACAGGTCAAGCCCTGCCCCTTGCGCCAGCTCTCTCAAGCCTCTTCCCGTACCTCTCGCTTTACTCGCTAGATGACTCCCAATGCTGGGAATGGACCGGAGCGGTGTCGAGTGCGGGATTACCTCATCGATCCTCTCCGGATCACAGCACATCGATATCATTGAGGCGTCTCATGTGGATCAGTGTCATCGGTCCATTGCAGGGCGGGCTCCATCCGAACCTCAAAGATCGATCGTCCGAATTGGTGACGAGCTCGTGTTCGAACAAACGCTGTCTGAGGCCATCTCATCTGCGCGCTGTTGCAGCTAGAGAACGTAAACCCAAGCCACGTGAGACCTATCATGGAATCGGTCCGCGCAAGATCCGTCCGCTGAGCCCGCTGTCCATCCAACGACGGACCAGAGCAGAGAAACTGCTAAGGCTGAAGGGTAATGGGTATACGAACAAGGCGGCTGCTCAGGCCGTGGGCATGTCACTCAAGAATGCGGAGCGGATCATCAGTGGCAAGGTCTTTCCCTTTCTAAAAAAACAAAAGGTACTTTCTGAGCATTGGCATATACGGGTAAGCAAGAGCGCGTAAATTCTCTAGTGTGGGATTTAAAAACAAGGTTGCCATATCACTAAACAGCAGCAACAGCGATGAGTTTGTACCGAACATTTTCGAAGCAGCAGATCGCACGTATTTTTGCGGTGAATAGAGCAACGATCTACGCATGGGAAGGCAAAGGTTTTCCAGTGCGTCAACCTGAACGACCTGGCCGACCGGCAAAAATCGATTTTGAGCAGGCGTTGAGCTGGTTTTTGGATAACGAAGATATCCGGGGTACGTCAGAAGAGGGCCTGAAGATTTTAGAGGAGGCCGTCCGCTCACGGAAGGAAAAATACTATGCCGGAAAATAACGAACTCGCGGTGGTGCTGAGGCTGGTCGCCGATCAGTTCAAGAGTGAGCTGCAATCCTCACGCGGCGCGATTGGGCAGTTCAACGACTTCTTGAAAGACTGGCGCACGCAGCTATCAGCAGCCGGCGCGGCGCTCTTTGCCGTGGCGAAGAGTACGGCGGACTTCGGCGAGGAAATGCTGAAGGGGGCACAGAAGGCAGGCACGACGGTCCAGAGCTTCAGCGCCTTGGCCCATGCCGCAAAGATGGCCGATGTTGAGCAGCAGACGCTGATCAACGGGATGAAAGCCTTGTCCGTCAATATGGCGGAAGCAGCGCGAGGGAACAAGGACTCCGTTGATCTCTTTGCACGGCTGGGAGTCTCAGCGGTTGATGCCACGGGCAAACTCCGTCCAATCGAAGCCGTGATGCTCGATCTTGCCGACGTCTTCGCTTCGTCTGCCGATGGCGCCGGAAAGAATGAAGCCGCGGTCAAGCTCTTCAGTAAGGCCTGGGAGGGCTTTCTACCATTTTTAAATCAAGGCAGGGAAGCCATTCAGGCACAAGAAGCCGAGGCGGCAAAATTAGGTCGCACGCTCTCTGAGCAGGATGCCAAGGCGGCGGATGAATTCAACCTGGAACTGAAAAAACTCGAGGCGGCGATGAAGGGGCTCGTGACGAATGCCGGCCGTCCGTTGCTGGTGTCGCTGACCGATATCGTCAGACTGATGAAAGAGATCGCGTCCGGTCCGGTGGGTGGATCCGTCCAAAGCACATTTGCAGTTATGGGCGAACACCTGCTGGGACTCACCCAGGCCGCGAAAGAGTTTGCGGTGGTCTGGAAGTTTGCGTTTGGCGGTGGGAAAGACAGCCTCTCATGGGAGCAGTTGAAGGGGGAACTGGCGAAAATCGAGAAGGAATGGACGCTGCGGCTGTTTAAGTTGCAGCACCCTCTGGCCGCGCCACTCTTGGAAGGAGCTGTTGAGAACAAGTCGAGAACTGTACCATTGAGTGCGGATGGTTCGGTGAAGTCTGGCGCGACATCCTCTACAGGGAAGCCGTTTGATCAAGCCAAGTGGGCAACAGAGAAGGTTGCGCTGTGGACCGGGCAATGGAATGAGCAGCACGCGAAAGACCTGATCGAAATTTGGCTGACCGGGAATCGGGCCCTCGAGATTCAGAAAAAATTGATCGGGGAGGAATTGGATCTGATGTTCCGGCAGGAGCAGATTGCTGATGAGGTCCGGAAGGCACGTGATGGAGAAGAGCGGGATCTCGTGGCGCGCGGAATCGCCGATGCCGATCGTATGCTGGCCGCGCAAGCCGAGGCGGAAGAGCGAGAGCGGGGCGGGATGGTGGCGCTCGCACAGGCCTGGATGGATTACGACAATCAGGTGATGGCGTCGACGGAGGAGCGGTATACGCATCGGATGGATCTCTTGCGGGCCACACTGACGAAAGAAACGCAGCTCACGCAGGACGAGGCTGGCCGGCTGATCATCGCCTGGCAGAACCAAGACGCGCAGCTCTCGCAGGATATCTTGAAGCGCACGCAGTTGACCGGCATCGAGCGGGAGACGTTGGAGCGGCAATACCTCACGCGGCTCGCGGCAGTGCACCAGGAATTCTCCGGCAGCGTGTTTGACGGCTGGCGCCGGGGCATGGAGCAATACGTCCGCAACACGGATTCGGCTTTCGGCTTTGCCGCGCAGATGGCGCAGCGGACGGCGCAGTTCATGGAGCAGAATTTCCGGACGTTCTTCTTTGATGTGATGGATGGCAACATCAAATCGCTGAACGATCTGTTCAAGAGCTTCGCCAATTTCGCGAAACAGATGATCGCGCAGGTGATGGCGCAGCTGGCCACCATGATGGCTATGAAGGCCCTGACCGGTGCGTTCAGCGGCGGGTTTGGGTTGGGTGGGCTGTTCGGCGGCGGTGGCGGGGGGCTGTCGATGGGTGGCGGCGCCGATGCCGGCGGCTTGTTGGGTGGGCTGAAGTTCGCCTCCGGTGGACCGGTATTGGGCGCCGGTAATAGCGATACGGTGCGAGCGATGTTGACGCCGGGCGAGGGGGTGCTGAATCGCCGAGGGATGGAGGCGCTCGCGCAGTTGAACAGCGGCGCGGTGCTATCGTCGGCCTCGCCGAGCGTGAATGTGCATTTTCATGGGGTCGTCGCAGGTGAGCAACCACAGGTGAATGTCCGCCGTCAGTTTGAGGGCATGGTCATTGATGTCTTCCTCAAACATCGAAACGAACTGCTTCCTAGGTATGCCGGGTAGGTGAGGCGATGATCCTACAATGTTTCAGTGATGTCACGCTTGTCACTAAATCCGGCACCAGCCTCTACGGTCCTGGGGAAAAGTTGGAACTATCATTTCATGAGGCGGTGAAGGTGATGCTGTATGCCCCACAACATTTCAAGATCGTCGCGCCATTGCCGTTGCTTCCTGGAGTGGTGGTGTGCTGGAGCCTGCCGGATGGTCGCATGGAAGGGCCTGGTACCGTCCTGACGGTCGAAGGTCGGATGCCGCATCGAATGCTCTCCGTGACGAATGCCGAGGCGATCTGCGTGGTGGAGGAAGCGGACATCGTCGACATCGATCCGTGGCCGGCACTCGATGCGAAGCTCGATGAAGAATTGGATCATGTCATCTTAGAAGGTGAAGAGTCGCCACGGCGTCATGAAGTGCGCGAGTGGATTGTGGCTCACTTCGGCGAGGATGAATTCGGAGGGCGAACTTTAGGACTGTGGTCTTAGGATGACAATTCTGACCATCGACGAAGCGGCTAACTTCCCGCGTGAGACACGGCGCATCTTGCACCGGCGACTCGAAACTCCTGGAGTGGGATTTGACCGTCATTGACCAAAGGTCAATTCACGATGGGCCAGCAGGCTATGCTAGGCAGGAGATTGTTGGATTACAACTCAGCGCCAGGCTATTTCGATATCCAAGCGTTGGCGACCTATTCGTGCACTTCGGTCAGATGGTTAAGGAATCGCCTTGTTGATCGAAGCCATCCCCTCCCCTGCTACCGAATTCAAGGAAAGATTCTTGTGAAACGCGAAGAGTTCGATCAGTGGATTGCTAGACACCGAGTCTCCCATAGTACGGAGGATCTTAGTGAGCTGGTCGACGCGGTCGTTGCGCAGGTCCAGACACCTAACCTCCGGCGCTTGACAAAACGAGCATAGGATCCCTCAAGATGCGCCTCATGGGCGTAAAGATTCGAGAATGGAAAGGGGCTTGGTGGGTCTTTATCAACCATCAGGGCACCCGCAAGGCTAGGCGGATCGGCACCGGAGAGCCTGGCAGGAAAGCTGCCAAGCAGGTAGCGCAACAGATCCAAGCTCGGCTGGCACTAGGGCAAGCGGCGTTCGACCGCCCACAGACCAGCATGACCCTGGACGCCTATGCCGAGACCTTCCTCGAACGGATCGAACAGACACGTAAACACACCACGCACGACGACTACCGAAAGATCTTCGATCGCTATGTCTTCCCGGTCTTTCGCGGACAAGATCTTCAACAGATCACGCGAGAAAAGGTGAAGGCATTCGCCGTCGGCTGCCTGCAACGGGGCTTGTCGGCCAAGACCGTGCAGAACATCATCCGCACAATCAGCAGCTTGTTCAGTCACGCCGTGGAGGATAATCTCGTCACGGTCAATCCGGCCCTGCGGCCCGGCAAGTTCCTGCCGAAGATCAGCAAGCGCCGTTCGATCAATCCCTTGACCGGACAGGAACTAGCCCTCTTCTTGGCCTATACGAAGACCATGGCGCCGATTCTCTATCCGGCGTTCCTCTGTGCAGCTCGAACCGGATTACGGCAAGGCGAGCTTCTGGCCCTTCAGTGGGAGGATATCAACTTTGCGGGGCGTTTCGTGGAGGTCCGTCGGAATTTCACACACGGCAAGATGACTACGCCCAAAAGCGGCGAATCTCGACGCGTGGACCTGTCTCGTGAACTGACAGCTACCTTGGAAACGCTGCAGCTTGATCGGCAGTTTCAAGCGGCCGCACGTGGATTGAAGGAAGGCCCCCCATGGGTCTTCTGTAATGAGAAGGGCCATCCGCTGAATCAGAACCGGATCCGCCTGAAATTCTTCCGTCTGCTGAAAGGTGCGGGCGTGCGACAAGTCCGGTTCCATGACTTACGTCATTCCTTCGCCTCGCTCCTGCTGCAGAACGGGGAAAGCCCGGTCTATGTGAAAGATCAGATGGGCCACAGCTCCATTCAGGTGACCGTGGACCTCTACGGACACCTCATCCCAGGTGGGAACAAGCAAGCCGTCGACCGGCTGGATACACCCGTGGGACTGCCCAATTCTGCAACCCCCGTGCAACCGGGATCGGTGATCAGAAAGCCAATTTCCTCAAATCAGCTGAGCTATTCGGTACTTGCGAGAGGGGGGCATGGGGTGGATGACGGGTTTCGAACCCGCGACCTCCGGATCCACAATCCGGCGCTCTAACCAACTGAGCTACACCCACCAGACAAGCTTGAAGAAGGGAGATATTAACAAAGGGCCGACTGCTACCGCAACCCGACTTCTGCTAACCACGTGCATCAAATGCCGCTTGCATCTCCGCCAGTATAGAGGCGACCGTCGCAGCAGGATCTGCGGCATCACGAATCGGTCGCCCGATCACCAGATAGTCCGCCCCAGCGGCAATGGTTTGGGTCGGCGTCGTCGCGCGAGCATGGTCATCCACCCCTTTGCCGCCCGGACGGACACCCGGCGTCACGATCGTGAAATGCGGCCCGACTTTCTGGCGGAGTGCCGTGGCTTCTTCACCGGACGCGACCACACCGTCGCAGCCGACTTCTGAGGCCAGCAACGCTCTGGCGGTCACGAGGTCTTGGACCGTCCGCTGGATTCCCATCTCTCGCAAATCGTTGCCGTCGAAGTTCGTCAACACGGTCACAGCGAGCAGCTTGAGCGATGAGCCTTCACGTCCCTGCACGGCGGCTATCAGCGCCTTGCGATTGGCATGTACGGTCAAGAATTCGACTCCCATCGCGGCAACCCGACTCGTCGCGCGACGGACCGTTTCTTCAATGTCGAGAAATTTGAGGTCAAGAAATACCCGCATGCCTCGCTCCACGATTCGCTTCACCATCTCTGGTCCGGCCGCCGTGTAGAGCTCAAGGCCTACCTTAACGAACGTCAGATGCCCCTGGAGTCGATCCAAGAGCCGATCGGCCTCCACTGCCGAGGGAACATCCAGCGCGAACATCAGCCGATCGCGTGCTACGATCTTCGTCATCTTCCTTGCTCCTTCTTCAAAACTGATCCTTGACGGTCAGCGATACCCTATGATACAAATTTTCTTCTTTACTTACAGGAGTGATCGATGCCCCGAATTCACAAATCGACGATTCGACGAGCACGCCAGGCCGAGCGACGCCATGAGCGGAATCGAGCCACCGTCAACACTGTACGAACGCTCATCAAGAAGGTCCAATCTGCGGTGACCGGGAAAAAGGTTGACGAGGCAAAGACCAGCTTGCTGGAAGCGACCTCGGCAATCGGGAAAGCTGTTTCCAAAGGCATTTTGCATCGTAATACTGCTTCCCGCCGCATTTCACGGTTAGCCCACCGCGTCAACGCACTGGCCGGTTCCGGCTCTTAATCGTCCGCACGTTTGAGACGGTTCGTGTTGCGCCTCGCTTCGGTGATGCCTGTGAGGGAGGGGTTGCCTTGATTCGCATACCGACGGACTCCTCACAGAGCGTCAGAAGCACTCGCTCCAAGATCATCTTCGGACGACTACTGCTTCCCCCCTTGAGCCGTCCATCAGCTTCCAAAAAGAGGCGGATCGCCAGGGCAAGATGCGGCTCAGAAAATTGATTCAGAAATGTCCTGACCTTCCCCGGGTCCATTCGTAAATTTCTTGCGGCCTCCCCTTCACGCCCTCCTTGGGCCAGCGATTCTTTGACCTTCCAAATCCGGCGATACTGCCACGCGAGCGATCCGAGGATCCGAAGGGGCGCTTCTCCAGCCTCCAGATTCCGCGCCAAAATCGACAGTGCCCGCCCTCGACGACCTTCGGCAATAGCCAGCGCCAGATCAAATACCGAGGCACCTGGTTCCATACCACGGAGCTGGTAGACATCCGCAGCCGTGACGGCTCGACCAGGCGGCACATACGAAGCTAATTTTTCCAACTCCCGCCGCACACTATACAGCGAGACACTGCAGACCTCCTGCAGTAATTGAGCGGCTGTTTCCTCCAAGCGAAGACCGGCGCGTTCGGCCTCACGGCTGATCCAGGCCGGTAATTGAGCATCACGAAGCGGTGAGCAATCGACGACAACAGCCGATCGGGCGAGAGCTTGGGAGAATTTCAGTCGTCCGTCCATCTTCGAGCTGACAAAGACCACGGTTGTGGATTCTACAGGACTGTTCACACACTCGAGCAGAGGCTCGCTTTCTCGCGCATTCAGTTTCTCCGTGGCTTTCACCACGACCAAACGGCGCGCGGCAAAAACCGGGACCGCGGCAATGCTGTTCCGGATATCGGCCCCGCTCGCTTCATCGCCATAGAACTGCTCGCAATTGAAGGCATCCCCTTCTACGCCGAGAACCGCTTGCGTAAGGGCGCTGACGGCAGTATCTCTCAGCAAATCTTCTTCCCCCACCACGAGATACAGACATCCAGGTCCCTGCTGTTTCAGAGACGACTCGAGCTGGAGATGATTCAGGGTTGAGGCCATCGGTATCTACCGTTCGAAGCTACTGCGGCGAAGAAGCCGACTTCTTCAATGCGCCAGTCTCCACGTGCAACAGAAACCGTGATGCCAAATCAGCAGCCAGGATGCGACCTGCCTGCTCCACCGCTCGATTCTGAAGCGTACGGTTGAATTGAAGGTCCGACGTAATGAAGAACTCCGACCCGCCCTTGGCAAGTTGCGTCCAGACGATCTTGCCCGAACGGATCTCTTCCACCCGAACCAACACGACAACCTCGGCCCGGCTCTCCAAGGTCGCCGTTTGTGAAAAACTGAGCGTCGGCACGGACACAGACAGAATTTGTCCGCTCAACACGAGATCCGCCGCCTCAGACTCGGAGACAACTTGTGCCCCACTGCCGTTTGAAAATTCGTCACGAAAGTAGTTGGTATAGCGCGCCTCTAAATTCGGCTCAAAACTATTGTTAATCAATGTCTTGATAGCAAGTCTGGGAGGTGGCTCCGTGGATGTGGTCGCGGGAACGCCACCGATGGTTGGGCCAGCGCCGCCCACCCGGAACTGATACCCGCACGCCGTCAGCGTCGCCGCCATGAGTGCCGAAACGAGAGCACTGAGAATGATAAAGCATGGCCCTTCCCGCTCTTGATTCCTGCCCTCTTTTACCTCAGCACTCAGCACTCAGCACTCCCCCCTAGACAACAAAGTTGAGCAGCTTCTTCTCAACGTAGATCACCTTCTTCGGCTCTTTGCCTTGGAGCCATTCCGCTGCTTCCACACGGGCCAGTCGCTCAACCTCTTCGCGCGAGACCTCAAGTGCCACTTCGAGCTTCGCCCTGAGCTTCCCGTTAATCTGAATCGGAATCGTCACGCGTTCACTGACCGTCATGGCCGGATCAAACGTCGGCCATGGATGTTGCGAAATGCTGGGCTGGTGACCGAGTATGCCCCAGAGCTCCTCCGCTACATGCGGGGCGAACGGGGCAAGCAGTAACACAAACGGCTCGATGACGGATCGAGGCCGCTGCGAAGCTTTCGTCATCTCATTGGTCAAAATCATCATCTGCGAGATCGCCGTATTGAACCGGAGCGCCTCAATGTCCTCCGTCACCTTCTTGATCGTCTGGTGGAGGAGTCGCTGATGATCAAGGCTCGCAGCGGTCGAAACCACAGTGCCTGACAAACAGCCTTGGTCATCGACGATGAGACGCCAAACCCTTTCCAAGAATCGGGTTACGCCTTCGACGCCTCTTGTGCTCCAAGGTTTCATCGCCTCCAACGGTCCCATAAACATTTCATAGAGCCGTACCGCATCCGCGCCGAACTGGTCGATCATCTCATCGGGATTGACCACGTTGCCCCGCGACTTGGACATCTTCTGATTGTCTTCGCCCAGGACGATGCCCTGATGCACGAGTTTCATGAATGGCTCAGGCGTGCTCACCACACCGATATCGAACAGCACTTTGTGCCAAAACCGAGCGTAGAGAAGATGCAGCACCGCGTGCTCGCTACCACCGATGTACAGATCCACCGGCATCCAATAGCGTTCCTTGGCCTGGTCGACAAGCTGGATTGAGTTCTTCGGATCGATGAATCGCAGGTAATACCAGCAGGAACCGGCCCACTGCGGCATGGTATTCGTTTCGCGCCGCGCCGGCTTGCCGGCGGCAAGATCGGTTGTTGCCAACCAGGCGTCTAAGTTCGCGAGTGGACTTTCGCCGGTGCCTGAGGGTTTGAAGTTGCTTGTCTCCGGCAATATCAAGGGAAGATGCTCTTCAGGAAGCGGACGGGCCTCTCCGTCGACCCATACAATAGGAAAGGGCTCGCCCCAATAGCGTTGTCGGGCAAAGAGCCAATCCCGCAGCTTGTAGTTGACCGCCTTGGTTCCCTTCCCTTGCTTCGCAAGCCACTCGGTAACTGTTGGAATCGCCTCGGAGGGAATAAGCCCGTTGATCGAAAAGCTGCCGTCACTGGTCGCTGAATTGACGACTGTCCCACGGCTCGTGTCAGTGAAGGCCGCTTCCTGCACATTCCCTCCGGCAATGACTTCGCGAATCGGAAGCTGATATTGATGCGCGAACGCCCAGTCCCGCTCGTCATGCGCCGGGACTGCCATGATGGCACCGGTCCCATAACCCATCAGCACGTAGTCTGCAATCCAGATCGGCAATCGCTCCTGGTTCACAGGATTCACGGCATAGCCCCCGGTGAAGACTCCCGTCTTCTCCTTGTCAAGCTCTTGCCGCTGAAGATCGCTCTTCCGCGCCGCATTCTCGCGGTAGGCCTGGACAGCGGATTTTTGTGCCTCGCTCGTGATGACATCGACAAGGGGATGTTCCGGCGCAAGTACCATATAGGTCGCCCCGAACAGCGTATCAGGCCTGGTCGTGAACACTCGGATGGCGCCCGCCCGATCGGCGAGGGCGAAGTCCACCTCCGCACCGATTGAACGTCCGATCCAATTCTTCTGCATCTCCAACGTGCTGGCAGGCCACTCCACAAGCTTCAAGTCCTCCAGCAAGCGATCGGCGTAGGCGGTGATCTTGAGCACCCATTGCCGCATCGGCTTGCGAATCACATCGAACCCGCCGACCTCGCTCTTGCCGTCGATGATTTCTTCGTTCGCCAATACCGTCCCCAGCTGTGGGCACCAATTCACCGGCACTTCCGCCACGTAGGCCAATCCCCGCTCGAAGAGCTTGAGGAAAATCCACTGTGTCCAGCGATAGTACCCGGGATCCGTTGTACTGAGCTCACGCTCCCAGTCATACGAAAGGCCCACGCGCTTCATCTGGCGTTTGAACGTGGCAATGTTGTCCGCCGTCGTCTTGGCCGGGTGGATGCCGGTTTTCACCGCATACTGTTCTGCGGGAAGACCAAAGGCGTCCCAGCCCATCGGATGGAGGACATTAAATCCCTTCATCCGTTTATACCGGGAGACAATGTCCGTCGCGGTATACCCTTCCAGGTGACCGACATGGAGCCCAGACCCTGAAGGATAGGGGAACATATCGAGGCAGTAGAATTTTGGCTTGCTGGAATCGTCCGCCACACGAAACGTCGCATGCTGATCCCAATATTGCTGCCACTTCGTCTCGATCGCGCGGTGATCGTATCCTTTGCTCATTGATCGCTCATCACTCCCTCTGTCAAAAAAGACGAAGGACTCTAACATAGCGCCTCGGGGGTCACAAGATTTCTACCCGGCGAGAAGCCTGTCCGAGATTGCCTTCGTAGCGAGACGAAAAAGATGCGGCAAGCTGCAAGGCCACAGGCCCCGAAGGTTTGCTATACTGCACTCCTGATGGGACTCTATTGCAAACACGTCTTCCCTCGCCTGATGGACCACGTCATGCATGGGGAGGAGTTCCAACGATTACGCACGGAAGTCCTCCAATCAGTGGCCGGTGAGGTGCTGGAAATCGGGATTGGGACCGGGCTTAATCTTCGTCACTACGGACCCAACGTGTCGCGGGTGCGGGCCGTCGATCCCAACCCCATGCTCCCTGCGCGTGTGGCAAAACGGCGTGGGGGTGTATCCTTTCCGGTTGAGATTTCCCATCAAAGTGCTGAACGGCTTCCCTATGATGATCGCACATTCGATTGCGTCATCAGCACATGGACACTCTGTACGATCTCCGAGCCACTACGTGCGCTTACAGAAGTACAGCGTGTTCTGAGACCAGAAGGCAGGTTTCTCTTTTTGGAACATGGTCGGAGCGACGACCAGAAGATTGCCCGCTGGCAGGACAGACTCAATCCTGTTCAGAACATCATCGGCTGCGGCTGCAATCTGAATCGCCGGATTGATGATCTGATCGCTCAAGCCGGATTCACCATCACTCAGCTCGATCGATTTGCCATGCAGGGTGTGCCGAGAATAGGTGGAGAAATGTATCGCGGTGCGGCCACCGGCCTGCCTTAGCTTCACAACTGGCCATTGAGAAGCGGTGCGAACCCCGTGACCGAGAAAAACTGTGGAAGCGGAGCAGGCGGCAATTGTGAACTTGACTTGGCACTATGCACCAGATGAGCCACCCCAAACGCTCTCGCAGCCGTCAGACAGCCTTCATCATCATCCATAAACAGGGATCGCGATGGCTCGAAGCCCAGTAATTGTTGACAATTCGGCCAATATTCCGGCCGCATCTTGAGATAGCCCACTTCGAACGCATCGACAATCCGGTCCACATAGCCATCGAGTCCCGTCTTGGCCATTTTGACGGAAACTCCCGTCGAATGGGCGTTCGTCACAATCGTTATCCGCTTTCCGAGTTGCCGAAGATAGTGCAAGAATGCCTCCGCGCCAGGCAAAAAGCCGATCATGTGATCCAGTTCCTTGTGCATCGCCACCACATCGATCCCAACCCGCCTTGTCCAATAGTCCAAGTCAGTCCACTCGAGCTCTCCTTCCACTGATCGGTACATCGCCATGAGACGAACACGTGCTTCTTCGAATGGAATGGCATGAAGCGCCGCATACCGACGCGGCAACTCCTCCTCAAAAAAAAAGTTGTCGAAATGGCGGTCCAGCAATGTGCCGTCCATATCGAGGAGCACGTCGTCGATCTGGGACCAATCGAGGACGTGCTGAGTGCTGGGTGCCGAGTGTTGAGTCATGAGAAAGAGTATAGCGGAACAGCTCAAGAGAAGACGAGGCAGGTTGTGTTTATGAAAAACCATGTGTTACGGTCCGATGCATCATGCCGCGCACCAAATCTGTCTCAAAACAAGAACCGACCCTGCCCTTGCTCCCGACTGAAGGTGGGCCACCACCGCTCGTTGCCATTATCGGCAGGCCCAATGTGGGGAAGTCGACGTTGTTCAACAAGATTCTCGGCGCGAAGGTCGCGATTGTCGATGACGTGCCTGGCGTGACTCGCGACCGCAACTATGCCGATGCTACCTACCGCACCCGAAAGTTCAGACTGGTGGACACAGGGGGCTTGGATCTTTCGTCATCGGACAGCATGTTGACCTTAATCCGCCGTCAATCGGAACTGGCGATCGCCGAAGCGGATATCCTCATCATGCTGCTGGACGGCCGGTCAGGATTGACCCCGCCGGACCATGAGGTCGTGAAGCTCTTACGCGGCGTGACGAAACCGCTGTTCTACGCCATCAATAAGATCGATACGCCGAAATCCGAACCCTTACTCGCCGACTTCTACAAGTTGGGCGCCGACGAGCTGTATCCCATCTCCGCCGAACATGGTCTCGGAGTAGCGGAACTCTTGGACGCCCTCTACCCACTGCTTCCCGCAACCGAGGAATCAGACGAGCTGCAACAACTCCCCCGTGTGGCTATCGTAGGCCGTCCGAACGTCGGCAAATCCACGCTCGTGAACGCGCTGCTCGGAGAAGAGCGCGTCGTCGTCAGCAACGTGCCGGGAACCACGCGCGATCCGGTTGATTCACTGGTGACCCACCAGGATCAATCCTACGTCTTTACCGACACTGCAGGGATCAGGCGTCGTGGCAAGATCGACCGAGGCATAGAAGGCTACAGCGTCCTCCGATCGCTCCGTGCCATCGGACGATCCGACATTGCCGTTCTGCTTCTGGACGGAGTGGAAGGCGTCACAGAACAAGATACCAAGATCGCCGGGGCGATTCTTAAACAGGGCCGTGCCTGTATTCTCTTGATCAACAAATGGGATCTACGGGCCGGAGACCAGAGCGCGCGACAAACGTACGAACTTGAGTTCCGCCGCCGCTTTCCCTTTCTGGCCTGGGCCCCCGTCCTCTATGGTGCAGCCCTCAAACCGGAGTCCATCCAACGCCTGTTTCCTCTGCTCAAGGATGTGCACGGGATGTTTACCAAGCGCGTCTCCACCGGTGCCTTGAATATCTGGCTGCAGAAAATTCTAGAGACCCATCCATTGCCGGCTCGGAAGCACAAACCCACAGCTGGGACGAAGTCGGCCTTTATGACTCAAGTCGCCACAAAACCTCCGGTCTTTGTACTCTTCGTTGGCCATCCTGAAGACATCACCCCCGCATACCTCAAATATCTGGAGAACCAACTCCGCGAAACGTACCTTTTCACCGGCACCCCGCTCCGCATTATGGTGAGGAAGAAGTAAGCGCTCGTCGAAGATCCCTGCCCGGCCTGTCCAACTCCTCACGCAACAGCCCACGATTGACGCTCCTGAACCCAGTTGTCATACAGGATAGATGTGTTCGCTAATTTTCTCCCGTTAGCCTTGTGCTTAGTCCAGCAGCCAGGTGTGACTCTATAGTTTCTACGGGTCATTAAGAGGACTGACCTCGTTGTTGTTTCTATACCTAGAAGATATACGATTACTTCGCAGCAAGTAGCTTTTTCGCTTCGGCTTGCGACGCTTTCCAGCCCCGACGGGCTTTCGCTGGAGTGTGTGGCCAAACCTCCATCCGATCACAGGCGTCAATCCAAAGGCGCAATTGATCGGCGGTCAATTCTTGGAGTTTACGACCTCGAAGCGCGTTCTGCTCTTTGCTGAGCGGGGAGTCCACGATATACCCTCACATGAGGCTAAGGGGGAGCACGGCTTTTTGCACATCTCCGGAGGCACCGCGTTGGAGCCAATCGCTGAATACTGACGGTTAAAGGGCCTGACCCCCTTGTTTGGACCCCACAGCCTTGATGAATGAGTCAACATCCATACAGTTCCCAGCAGAAGTCGGGGGCAGACTCCATTTTTGAAAAGTGGCCCATGCCAGTTGAGACGCCTCTATCTGAAGACCACCCTGACCTGATTTCTCTCCCTGACATATCCGATCAGCCATGAGCAGTAGTCTGCCAGGAGCGCAGCTTTCCTCAAAATCATTTCGTGGAGTCTGTCGAGATGGGAGTCAGGAGCACTAAACACGGGGACCGACTGACTTTCGGATAATCATGGTAGTCGAGCGGGAGCAGAGAACAGTCTAGGCGATTTCAACCTATTCCCTGATACTGACACGCTCCAAATTAACGAGTTATTCGATCACTCACTCTGCATTCAAATTCTTCAGGATTTTCTTCGCTAATGGTTCTTTGATTTCGGTATGCCGCGGGACCGCCTCGACAACCCCGGTCTTCGGGTTCACCCAAAGGGAGTGGGAAGCACCCTCCCGTTTCATATAGCAACCAGCGATCCGCAGCTTGCGCTCTACATCTCGCCGTTTCACCCGATCAGTACCTTGTCTTGAATCGCATCTTCCGGCAGTCCGCGAAGAATATCCGCCTTGCGGTCTTCGAGAATCAATTCAATCGCCTGCCGCAGACTATCCTTCGCCTCCTCCAGTGTTTCCCCTTGCCCGTTGGCGCCTGAAATCTCCGGGCACATAGCCCAGTAGCCCCCCTCGGGTGCCGGTTCAATAATTGCCGTGAACTCAGCTTTCATTCAAGCTCCTTTCCGCTATTGATCGGAGGACGGACTCTCTGGCTCCGCATGAGAATCCGAGGCCCCCAAGGCAGTATAAGTCCCTCTCGGCTTCCTCGCAATAGAACTGCTTGATTAAACACGAGACCGCAGTATAGTCACGAGCAGCCGATCTAAGCCATGAATTTGCTATAAGCGGGGAAGCCGTTTGGCTGTCTGAATTTCTCATCGCTGCCATTGCACGGTTGTATCTCGATTCATATTGAAGCCGATTCGTCCTTCGCTTCTCCCATCCAAGATCAAATCTGATTTCAAGTTGACTCCCATTCTGACCTCATGATATTCGCATAGAATGGCTCTCGGTTTTTGGGGATGATCACCTCGTTCCCCCTTTCGCACAAGAGGGAGTCTCTATTTAGACAGATCCCAACGTTCACCTCTAGCCGGACTTAGCCTTTTCATGATGAATCAATTTGGACAGGCTCGACAATTATTGCTTGCAGTGTTTCTGATGGGAGTCGTCAGTGCCGGTTGTGCCACAGCCAGTCTCGCGGACGGCGACAAGCTACAAGAGAAACCCTCCAGCCCGCTCCCTTTCGAAACTCAACTCGATACCCAGACCATTCTCCAGGCCCAGATCGACGAGACCACACCCGAACAACCACTGGCTGAGGAAGTCGTCCCAGTACAACCACAGAACGATCTACCCCCTGTCCTGCAGCCGCAAGAGCCCGAGTTACTGCCGGCTCAGGCCACAGACACCACTCCGACTATTCAGCCGCCAGTGGATAGTCCCCCACCAACTGCTCAACAAGAAATTGTGGAACCGGCGCCCGTTCGTGTTGACGTCAATCCATCCATCGAGCTAACGGGCCGAGTCTGGCGAGCCAAGCCAGGGATCGTGTTTCTAAAAACACCGATCGGGCTCATGTCGCTGAGTTCAAAGACCACGCTGAAGTCTCTCCCGGCCTCGCAAGAAGTGTCCTTCATGGTCCACGACGACTATATCGTCATTGATATTGTGCGGCGGACTGATGGGACTTTCGTCCACCGCTATCTCACCGGACCGTTCAAACGAGACAGCGCAGACAACGCCAAGTTGCTGCTATGGACACCCACCAGCGGCATGAAGGCATTCCACATGGGGACCCATGAATCTGCACTCACCGCCCCCAAGAACGGGGAATTTGTGACGGTGGAAGTAGACGGCGCGGGAAACATTATCGGCGTGCATGATCTCCAGTTCGATCTGCAAATCGGCCAGATCGCTCCTCCGGGTAGTAAGGCTCATCTGTTGCTCACCGGCACGATCTCCAAAATGAAGTCGAATTTTATCTTCTTCAAGACGCCCATCGGCATCGTGAACGTCAACACCAAGATCGGCATCAAGAGTGCCAAGATCGGGCAGACCATGACCTTGCATATGCATAACGACTCCGTCGTCGCGGATCTTGCAGCCTCCAACGATTCGGCTCTTCTTCGCCGCTTCGTCACAGGACCATTGGACTTCGCCGCACCGGATCATGCTGCCGTCCGGCTCTGGACTCCGGAAGGAGAACAGACCTATCCCATCGAGGGTGGCAAATCCTTGCTGAACGGGGCACGAGAAGGAACCCCCATCACTGTGGAGCTCAACGGCCTCGGCGAGGTGGTTGAACTGCATCGGGTGAAGTAGTCTTGCCGCGTCCTCTGTCCTCTCCGTTCATCATCTTGACTCTCTTTTCCGCCACCCCGTAGACTGCGCGGCGTATGAATGCATCACCCGCGACAGACCGCCGGCCTGACAAATCCTCGACTCGGACCCGATCGGCGAAGGATTTTGATACGCTGTACAGAGATCATGTGGATCTCATGTACCGTTTTGCCCACCGCTTGTGTGGGGAAGCGGAGACTGCGAAGGATTTGGTTCAGGAGACCTTTCTGAATGCCTATCGAGGCCTCGACCGGTTCCGTGGCGATGCCCAGATTTCAACATGGTTGTACACGATCGCCTCGCGGGCCTGCCTCCGCATGCGGCGAAAACGGAAGGGCGCGCCTGAGCGAGAGTTATCACTCGAGGAATTCATCCCCACATCCGACGGTGAATTTCGGTTACAGATTCCCATCGATGGCCTGAGCCCCGAGGCCGCACTCCACAATAAGCAGTTGCGGGAGGCACTCGACACCGCGATCAATCAACTACCGAAGAAGTATAAGATGGTCTTGGTGCTCCGCGATATGGAGGGAGTCAGCGCCAAGGAGGTTGGAACCATCATGGGGTTGAATGAGCGGGCGGTAAAATCACGATTACACCGGGCTCGATTGTTCGTGCGCCGTCAATTGAGCGCACGGGGGCTCGGCGAGCCACTCACCGACCATGACCATACCCCAGTAAGAAAGCGGAGGAGTGCTTCACATGGCACGAGGGAACACCTCTAAACGACAACGACCTTCGGCACCGACCCAGCGGAAACAGGCGCATGGGAAAGCCCACTGTCTGCGTATCCTGCGCCAGCTGTCCGCCTATATCGATGACGAGCTCTCTGGAGATATTTGCGATGAAATTCGTCGACACCTGGGCGCCTGCCCGAATTGTGAAACCTTCGTGACGTCACTACGTCAAACCGTGTCGCTCTGTCGCCATAGCCCCTCGCCGACATTGTCCGCGGCGAGTCGAGCGTTGATGCGGAAAACAATTCTGGAAACCACTCCCGTTCCCTAACCTCCAATCGCTTGGCCAATACTCATTATGACTATGACACATTTTCGTGGATTACTCCTCCTTGTTGGACTCATAACGACCGTTGGAATACACACTCCGGAGATGGTGCAAGCCGCGCCGAAGCCCTCCGGCACCGAAAAGAAGCACAAAGCCGTTCATCCCTCTGCCATCGACACCGCTCTTCGCTATGCGACGGCCCTTGCCAACGGTGACAAGATCGCGGCCGGGCAATTCGACTTTTCCTGCCAGTACAACTCAGTGACGGCTTCCTCTGCAAAAACAAAATCTTCCGTTGCGAAGGAACCTTCTTACGACGAGTGCTGGAAGGCGCTCACTGTGGGGCATGCTCCATTCCTGAATCGGTCGGATATTGGGATGGATGTCCTCTGGCCTAGCACAGGTCCTCTTGTATTTTATGGAGATACGCTGCCCAGTGCACAGGCCTCGGCCTTCGTGATGGATGTGCTCGGTACCTCCCCTCCAGGAACAGGCCTTGACCTTGTCGTCACTGGGACCCGCACCATCCCGAACGGATCCTTCCGGTTGAAGTCGAAGGGAACCGTCATTGGAGTGCCGGCCACGCTGGTCGACCTGACCGTTCACTACCATGACCCGCTCACATCCCCGATTGCCTACGGGCCGGGCATGGTTCAATGGACCAGCACGGTCAAGCGTGAACGCCGTGCCCTCAAATCCATTACCACGCAATGGGTCGTGCTCAGCGGACTCCGTCCACACGGGTTTCCGCGCGACACCGCCGTCGCGCATCTCCCGGTAGACACCAAGCCTGAGGCTCCGGGCATGGTCCAGGAACGCATCCCGTTCACAACTGAAAGAAGCCGTGCCCTTCCAGACTCCATCGTCTGGTGGAGTCCCGCCGACCAACCTGGCACACTCACTGCGGCTGCCGCTCGGGCTGCCTCCTTTCCTGAGCTCCGCGATCGCGTGGCGCTCCTTAATCGTATTCTCCTCATTGATCCACAACAGACCGAGGCACTCACCGTCTTAACCAAGCATCTCTATACCGCGCTGCTACAGGACGCGGCCCGGAACCACAAGCTCGTCATCAAGGATCCAATACTCGCTCAGACGGTCAACGAGTTTTATTGGACGATCGCTGCCGCCTCGGATCGCCTCGATCTCTCGTTGGGGATGGAGGTCGGTGGGTTTTCGCAACCGACTTCGGCAGATCTGCTGTACCGACTCTTGCCGGCGCTGCAAACCCTCACCCGAACGCATCCTGAACAGTTGGAGAACCGATTCCGACTTGGGATGGCCTATCGCTGGAACAACGATCAGATACCGATGATTGAAACCTTTGAAACGTTGGTCAACGATATTCCGGCTGACCGAAAAGGGCCCAAGGCTGAAGCTCTCTTACAACTGGCCTGGTCCCGCATCAACAAAGTCGCGTGGAATCGAATCTTGCATGATCCGGATAGTGTCCGAGCCTATGACAACGCCAAGGCGTCGATGGAGCTCGCTGAACGGCCACTCGATAGGTTTCTCGCCGAATACACCATGGCCTACAGCATGATCTTCATGCCGAACTACGGGGATAAAGGTCAGATGTTACATCACCTCACCGAGGCCAAACGCTGGTTCGATGAGATTCCCGGAAAAGACGACGAGGTATGGCGCTACTTCCTCCACCGCGAGTTGCTGAAGGCCGTGCTCGATGCAGATCCGATCTTTCAGCCGATTCTGGCCTCGGCAGAGAAACCTAAAGAGTAGTCGCCACCTCATATTCAACGGAGCGCTGCGCACATTGGTGGTTCAAGCTGCAATGGGGTCGGCTTGATCACCGATACGGCGGCATGCCTACAACACCTTCTGATCATTTTCCTTCCACCTACACCAGATACGCCCAGATGATCACAGTTGTGTACCACCGAGCACCGACCACGAAAACCTCTTTCCTCAAACACTTGCGACGAACTACTAGTAGCACATGTCATAGCCAGCAAGAATTCAATATTCCACTCGCATGTCGAGACCTCACCAACTCAGCTGAATCGTTGATCCCGTTGCGCCCTCAATCGTTCATGCCACAGTCAACGTCCACCTTAAGATCGTTCGTGACCCCGAACCGCCCCTTCCAATAATTGAATGCCGCGGCTCCACGTGCCTCCGGACCTGCCTCCGCATAATGCTCGCACGTATGTGAGAATTCATGCGTCATCAATGCGGCATAACAGGCACGCCGGTCAGGCTGCGGCATAGATTTCGTATTATCGAAGAATGTCTGAAAGATCTTAATCTTCGAGCCCAACCCTCCGCCGAAACCCAATTTGCACTTGCCGTCCTTGTCGCATTTCTGCGTGTGGACGCATTGTACTTTACCGTCCTCGGCAAAACGCTTCTGCAAACACAATCCGACCTTTTGTCCGGTTGAGCTTTCTATCGCCTTCGAGAAGTTATTCCAATCGTTGGCGACATTCCATGCAACAGCACGGAGGTCAGTGGATTCTGTGTCGGTGCAGTCGAGGGTTTCAGCGAGACCTTTACTGTCCGCGTTCAGTGTGGCTGGTTCAGTCGTATAGGACGCGCTGCTACCTGTGACCCTGATGGCTCGACACTGCAGCCCGATCCCTGTCCAGTTTCGAGGCGTGTTTCCCGCATCAAAGTGAATGATCGCGGCAGTGGCAATCTGCCCATCAGGACAGTTGGCCCAACGCTTCCAGTGGTCTTGATGACAATGGCTGCGCGAGTCTTGCTGATCCGGCCCAAAATCAGTCAATGTACCGGTCTCAGTGATGCGCTTGCCACGCAGATGAATTCCCTTGACCCGATCGTCGTCCTTATTCATACACACTTGCACGCCGCTAACAAACACACGGTTTGCGATGCCACCAGTATTGGCGTAGCTGCCTCCCATCGTACTTGATGTCGCACCGTTCTTTCCGCACAGTTCCTTCGTGATCGCATCGTTGGTGCTGGACTGATTCACATGCTCCCAGCCAACACTCACCTCACACGGTTTGTCCGAACGCTCGCGCGATAGCACGCCCACGAGCGCACGGCTGTCACTACCAGCATCTCCCAGTGTGAACTTTGACCCGGGAAATCCGGAGATTCCAGATGAGGATGGTTCACCCGTCAACTCAACGGTCGCAACTGACTGCGCCTGGACAGTTTGAATAGTCATCGTCGACAGAAACAGGGCCACAGGTAAAACAGCGCTTATGATTTTTAACATCAGCTAACCTCCTGCGAAAAGTTGATCGGATAGAGTTCAGAGCTGTCTGATGCCCTTGTGATCAACCAGGATACGGAAAGGAGAGCCTGGACGATCTGTGAGCGATCGTTGACGGCTTCTTTAAAGATCAAGGCTCTGAACTAGCACCTCACCTTCGTCTCCCTGATACGCAACTCCCGGACCTGGATATCTTTTCGTGCAAGCTTTTGATTTCATTCCATCTCGTCTAAGTGAGGACTTCTGCCGGCCCATTCAGCTGTATCTATCCGTGCGTTCGACTGTATCGATATAGATACGCAAACCGCCATGTACGTAGCCTCACTTGCTCCATCCTCTGATCGTTGACATCATCTGCACGAGAAGGTGCCGTAGCTGCCTGCTCATAAGCGGTGGGCCAGGGTGAAGAGCTGGAAAGGTTATCAAACGTCTGTTAGGGGCAATGAGAGGTACGAGATGGTGCGGCGCACGATCATCTCGAATCTGTTGCGGTCCAGACACATACTAACATCTGAAGCTTGTAGCCTTGAATGACCCGCTGCGCGTCGGTGGGAGCGAGGTACATTCTCATGCCTAATGGCACCGCGTTCTTGCGGCGTCCCTTCGAACGTGAGGTTAACTCGCATTATTCATGACGGTTCGTTCGAAACACGGAGCCGCGTCGCGAGAGCAGCGCGTGGAGCCCGGAGGTCCTGAGGCGTACTCGTGCAGTACGTCGAGGGCCCGAGGGGCGAACCCGCCGACCGAAGGCTTGTTGCAGCAGAAATGCTCATGTTTACCGCCAGCCCTTGTCTAATAACGACACACACCTTATTGACAATCATTGCGACGCCCTCACGCGCCCACCATGCTGCAGAGCACCGTGTTGCATTGGTGCCGTACATAATCTCAGCTCCGTTTAGTCATTAGTGCGCGGGTATGGGCCTCGGTCTATCAGGAGGAATCCAGAGGTGCTGGCTGGCTCAGCAGCCTGTAAGTCGATCTCAATGTCAACGCAATCGTTAATCACAATTTTCCAGACTGCGGAGAGGAGATGGGGCGAGCGGAACCTTGCTAACTCAATGTGTTCGTATCGGCCATCAAGTCTGCTTGCAGGCACTGGCGTATACAAGAGCCTGAGATATTGCTGCTCTTGGTTTTTTGGAATAGGGCTTCCGTGTATAAGGAGATTACGGATTAGTCGCACTTCCGCAAATCGAGGTGGCAGCGTTGAGAGATCCGTCCAGGCTTGATTGACGGATGCAGATTCACAGATAGCATCGAGCATCACGAAGCGGAGAATCACATCTTCCGTGTGGCATGCGATATCCCAAGCACCGAGCCTGAACTGAACACTTTCGCGCGCCCACCCGCAGTGCCTCGGTGGCATCTGAATTTGATGATCCCATGCCGCAGCAACTCGAGCTGTAATTGAGCCGGGTGAAGGTTCGGCACGTAAAGATGTGGCTCTGAGAAGCCTGCCTGTCAATGCATTTACCCGAGAAAGCTCGCGCGAAATCCGCCGAGCACCAAGGTTTCGGAAGTGATCACTCCCTTCATCAGGAGTGCGGCGAAGGTTGAACTCTACTGATTCCGCACGTATTCGACAGTTCGCTTGCGCGAGCAGGGAGCTTTCTGGTTCCCGAAGCCCTGGAACAGTGCAGAAAAATGAATAGGATGAGTCCAAATCTGATTGCTCGCACATTGCGATTTCGTAACTACCCAGGCTTCTGTGAGGCCTCGAAATCTGCCAATCCCTGTCTTTCCAACAGACTGTTACTGTTCGCGAACAATACACCACAACTATTTTCGTTTCAATGAATTGCGCCTAGGGCGCCAGTTCTCACGGAGTTTTGTACAAATCGACATAAGGCCTATTCTTTTTGAGAAGGCTCACATTCCCATCCCACTGCTGCCGCCTGCTCGACGCATTTCAACGAACAGAAAACCGCCTACCACAGAACACAGCAGTTGGACGGCTGCTTTTCAATTCGGTGATCGACCGGTTTGGGTCGCGTGGAGGCTATCTGACATACCTCAAGTCCTATTGATCTTTCCTGTGCTTACCAGTTCCTTCACCCATTCGGTGTAGCCACAAATTCAATCTTCCGGGCGATAGCGAAGGAACTGTCCACTTATTAGCATGTAGCAAACATAGAGGGCGGTCCAAACCACTCTTCTACGGCACATAGGAGGTTTCAAACAAGGAGGTGCTCTATGAGTGATCTACATCTCAAAGACGTAAAGGACGACCTCATTCACGAGCCAGGATGGGTGTATGTGTATGGCGCGCTTCTTATCGGGATCGTTGGATTTGCACTCTATTTCGGCGGTTTCATGAGATGAGTCGGGTGTAACTGATTGCCGCCACTGGAGTGTGAAGAAGTGAGTGCCTACTGCCGGAACGGTAGTACGGGCCGGAGCCGTATGCAAGCGGCTCCGGCACCGGGGAGGTGCATGTCAACTCAACGAGTGCTACGTGTTTCCAACCTTTCCTGAATCGTATCCTTCAATTTAGCGCGTTCTTGAGCTTGTGAGAAACCGTTGCGCTTGTCCGGCATGGTCTTTTTACCTCGCTTCACGTATCGTACGGTGATGTTTCGCTTGAGACCGCACGATCTTCGTTTCCCACCCGTTGAACAAGCCACTCCTGAAGGCCTGCTTGCCGTCGGTGGAGACCTCCGTCCTGAGCGATTACTCGAAGCGTACCGGCACGGCATTTTCCCCTGGTACAACGAGGACGATCCCATTCTCTGGTGGTCACCGGACCCCCGAGCGGTGTTGTTTCCCGATAAGCTCCATGTACCGCGCAGTCTGAAGAAAAGACTTCGCTCAAATGCATTCACTGTCACGCTAGATACCTGCTTTCGGCAGGTCATGAAACAATGTGCTGGCCCGCGCCCGCAATATCCAGAAGGTGGCACGTGGATCACGGCTGACATGCTAGACGCCTACACACGCCTGCACGAACTGGGCTATGCCCATTCCGTCGAATCCTGGCAGGAGGGTATTTTAGTCGGTGGACTCTATGGGATAGCCATCGGCGGCGCCTTCTTTGCCGAGTCCATGTTCACTAGAGTCGACGATGCATCCAAAGTGGCCCTTGTGAAGCTTGTCCAGCAACTCCAGGCCTGGAACTTCCTCCTCATCGATTGCCAACAGTCCTCTCCCCATGTCATGCGGTTCGGAGCGGAAGAGATTCTACGCTCCGATTTCATCAATCAGCTGATCGAGGCACTCAAAATTGCAGACCGACGGGGACGCTGGCAATTCGACGAGGCATCGGGTACGGAACGAGCAGAAGAGTCCGGTTAACCCGGCTAGCCGACCGCATTTGACAGTCTTTTCTTCACTCGCTTATGATTTATCTCAATAAGAAGGAGGCGGTCATATGAGCTTTACGATTACACCGAAAGAGCTGAAGGCTCGGATCGATAAAGGGGATCAGCTGGTACTCTTGGATGTGCGTGAGCCCTGGGAGAATCAACTGGCTAGGCTCGATAACTCCGTGCTGATTCCACTCGGCACATTGCCTCAGTCACTGTCGAAACTGGACCGGGATACCGAGATTATCGCCTACTGCCATCATGGTATGCGCAGCGGTGATGCGACGGGATTCCTACTTCAACAGGGATTTTCCAACGTGAAGAATCTGATCGGTGGGATCGATGCCTGGTCGATCCAAGTGGACGGAAGCGTACCCCGGTACTGATCCAACTCGGAACACCGACGGCCGAGCATCCGCTGTTCCAGGCGAAGTCGTACACGAGTACCGAGGTGTTTCGTGCGCAAGTATGATTGGCTATCGAGTCTTTCCTTGAAAGAACTCTACCGTCTGCTTGAGTCCCTCTGCGAGGTCCATCTTGGCCTCCCACCCAAGCTCTTGCTTGATCCTCGCCGCGTCAACGACGCTCCGGATCTGCTCGCCGGATTTGGCCGGCCCATGAACTTCCTTGGCACTGGACCCGGTTAGTCCAGCCAGCATACGGAATAGCTCGTTCACGGATGTTTCGGCGCCGGTGCCGACGTTATAGACTCCATGCGCATCCTGACCCATGGCGGCCAGATTGGCCTCGGCCACATCCTCGACGAACACAAAATCTCTGGTTTGACGGCCATTGCCGTTGATGATGGGCTGCTCGCCGTTCAACAACTTTTGAATGAAGATCGCCACCACACCCGCCTCGCCTTCCGGATCCTGTCTCGGTCCGTAGACGTTGGCGTAGCGGAGACTGACCACGGGAATCCCGCCGACGCGCTGAAAGTACGAGAGGTAATGTTCGCCGCATAGCTTGCTGATGCCATAAGGCGATAAGGGATTGGTGGCATGCGATTCCGGGGCCGGAAAGGCCTCCTGTTCGCCGTAGATCGCCCCACCGGATGACGAGAACACCACCTTTCGGCATCCGTACCGAACCGCTTGTTGCAACACGTTCATAGTCCCCAGCACATTGACCTGGGCATCAAACCCTGGATCTTCGACAGATTTGCGCACACTGACCTGCGCCGCGAGATGCAGCACGATATTCGGCCGTTCATTGCGAAAAATCCGTTCGAGGCGCCAGCTGGTAATGTCGGTCTTATAGAGGCTTGCCGCGCGATTGACATTCTTGCGCTTCCCGGTCTCCAGATTGTCGACGATGACAACTTGATGCCCCTCCTCAATCAGGCGATCCACCACATGCGACCCGATAAATCCTGCACCACCCGTGACGAGTACTTTCATTGGCCCTCCCGAATGAACACTCCCTTGTTATCGATGCTCTTTACATATCATGAATCGGCGCATTGTACTCAAAGATTGCGAATATCTCCTGATTCCCCTTCTTTCCTTTGACGGCGGAGAGAACGGTTTTCAGAGTCTGGAATCCGAGTTCCCCGGCAAATCGTATCACTCGCTGGACGACCTCCACCCGCTGTCCCTCATCCCGTACGATCCCGCCTCGACCAACCTGCCCCTTGCCGACTTCAAACTGGGGCTTGATCAAGGCGACGACCTGGCCCCGCGGTCGGAGAAACTGCGTGATGGCCGGAAGGACTTTCGTCAACGAGATAAATGAGACATCGATGACGACCAGGTGAATCGGGTCCGGAACAGCGGAGCGCTCCATATGGCGGATGTTGGTTCGCTCAAGCAATACGACACGTGGGTCATGACGGAGCCGCCAATCGAATTGCCCGTAGCCCACATCAACGGCGTAGACCTTCGTCGCGCCCCGTTGGAGCAAACAGTCGGTGAACCCGCCCGTCGAACAACCGACGTCGAGACACATCCATCCCTGTGGATCGATCGCCCCTGCATCCAGCGCAGCATCGAGTTTCTCCCCCCCCCGACCGACGAACGGTTGGTCCCCTCCGGCAATCTCGATGGCGGCATCGATCGGGATCAGCCTGGACGGTTTGTCGACTAGCACTCCGTCACTCTTGACCTTTCCCGCCAGAATCATCCGCACGGCGGCATCACGACTCTGAACGAGGCCCTGAGCCGTCAACACCTGATCACATCGATGTTTCTCGGGTCGCACTCTTGTCGCCATGCGCGTCGAAAAGGGGAGGAAAAAGAACAGAGGATCAGCGGAACAATCGACTAGCCGTCTACTGAAACGCTCCGCTAAGGCATCAATTCCGGTTGAAATATGCCTGAAGGACGTATGACACGAAACACCCCAGGATGCTCAAAAAAGCCGTCCAGCAAAGCCGCAGCGAGTGAAGAGGCCTGGCGTACGCTTCGGTACGTTGAGACTCTGAGCGATGCGAGAACGCCGCTGGCGGATTTTTTCAGCATCCTGACTAGGAATCTTCGGCAGAACCGACGACATCAATATCATCCGAGGTGAACGCTCGGAGCTGCTTCTTCCCATTCTTATCCTGAACGAGCACTTCGACCTTACGTTCGGCCTCTTCCAAGACTTTGAGGCAATTCTTGGACAGTCGAATGCCCTCCTCGAAAATCTTCAATGATTCATCGAGAGGCAGATCCCCTTTTTCTAACTCCCCCACGATGACTTCCAATCGAGCCATCGCCTGTTCAAATTTCACCCCAGCCACAGCCTTCTCCCTTCAAGAACGGTCATTATAGCGAAGCTCCGGTACGATTTTAAACCGATGGGTTCGACGCCACGTCATTCACCGTACAACGAACCTGCCCATTGGTCAGACGGGCAACCACCTCGTCTCCAACCGCCACCTGCCCGACATCTCGAATGATCTGATGCCTCGGCACCGTTTCGAGAATCGCATATCCACGTTCCAGAATCGCAAGTGGACTCAGCCCGTTCAACCTCCAGAGGGTACCGCGTGTCAGTTGCATCTTCTGCGTCAGGACATGACCCATGGCTACGGTCAACCGCGACTGCAACTGCGGAACGATCCCCAAATCCCGACGCACGTGGAAGACCGGATTATGCGCCATCAGCGCTTGTGTCCAGGCCTGGGCATCGACCATCGCACCCCTCAGCTTGGCCTGTGTCGCTTCTCGCATACCCGCCACGGCCTCATCCACCCGCTGGGCTTCCTTGAGAATCCTTAGCCGAATATGGCCCATATGGGCCAGCACGAGATCGAGGCGCTGATGTTGATCCAAGCACTGTGCGGTGATGGCTTGCCGAGCGCGCGCGTTGAGCATCTCTAGCCGTTCCACTAGCTCGGCTAAGACCGGAACAACCAGTTCAGCAGCGGCCGAGGGTGTCGGAGCTCGGACATCTGCGGCGAAGTCGGTCAGCGTCACGTCCGTCTCATGTCCGACGGCTGACACGACGGGAACTACTGAGCCAGCAACCGCCCGTACCACGATTTCTTCGTTGAAGCTCCAGAGATCTTCCAATGACCCACCACCCCGTCCGACAATCATGACATCGACGGTCCCCAGCTGGTTCAACGCTTCAATGGCGGCCACGATCTGTTCCGCCGACCCGTCGCCCTGCACTGAGACCGGTACGAGGATAATACGCATGATGGGACATCGACGGTGCAAGACCGCCACCATGTCTCGAACCGCCGCCCCTGTCGCTGAGGTCACAAGGCCGACGGTCCGTGGAAAGGCCGGGAGTGGTCGTTTGCGGGTGGCATCGAAGAACCCCTCGTCTTCCAGGCGGCGCTTCAGTTGCTCAAAGGCCAACTGAAGGGCACCCAGTCCCCTCGGCTCAACATGGTCCAGAATGAGCTGATATTCCCCCCGCGGTTCATAGACCGAGAGTCGCCCGCGGACAATGACATGGAGACCATCCTCCAAGCCAAACCGCAATCGCAGAGCGGTTGATCGAAAGATCACCGCGCGAATCTGACTCGTCTGATCCTTAAGGGTACAATATAGATGCCCAGACCCTGGCGCGCGTAAGTTGGAGATCTCCCCTTCGAGCCACACCTCAGAAAAGGAAGTCTCGAGAGAGGCTCGTACCCTGGCCGTCAGTTCTGAGACCGTGATCACCTGTCTCGAGGACACCTCGAGAGGGAAAAGCGATGAAGACGATATGGTATGGGTGAGTCCTCTTCTCATGACGCCCGTGAGGCACTCAGAGTTGGCACGAAGCAGCGAGAGGCACGTGAGACATCGGGTGACGCTTCGTTTAGTCGATGTAGCGAATCCGTTCGAACGCCACGGCCTTGCCCAATCGCGCATCCAGCTCAAGCAAGACGGCACAAAACACCGAAGGCCCGGAGGCGACCTCAAACCTCTTGGGCATACCGGTCAAGAACTTCTCGATGGCAAGTTCCTTTTTGACCCCGATGACCGAATGAAGCGGGCCCGTCATTCCGATATCCGTGATATAGGCGGTCCCTTTCGGAAGGATCTGTTCATCGGCCGTCTGCACATGGGTATGTGTTCCGACGACGGCCGTCACCTCTCCATCCAAAAAATTCCCCATTGCCATTTTTTCAGACGACGCTTCCGCATGCATGTCGACGATGATGGCTGAGGTTTCCCGTTTCAATCTCGATACTTCACGCTTAGCCGTCTGGAAGGGACAATCAATCGTCGGCATGTACACCCGGCCCATCACCTGGAGAACGGCCAAGCGCTCACCCCCCGCAGTCTCAATGACAACACTCCCGCTTCCAGGCACCCCCGGCGGATAGTTTGCGGGGCGTAACAACCGAGGCTCGCGAGAAAAATAGTCGACGGCTTCCTTTTTATCCCACGCATGATTGCCCGTCGTAACGACGGAGACGCCTGTGTCAAAAAGCTCCTCGGCTAACTCCGGCGTGATGCCGAAGCCTCCGGCCACATTCTCCCCATTGGCGATGACCGCATCAATCTGGCGCTGGGCAACCAGACGAGGCACCGTTCGAGCAAGCGCTCGACGGCCCGGCTCTCCCATGACGTCGCCGATACATAACACCTTCATTTGGCGTATTCCACGTACCGGCTTTCCCGAATGACCGTCACCTTGATTTGGCCCGGATAGGTCAACTCCTGTTCGATCTTCTTGGCCAATTCGCGTGAAAGCTGGAACGACTCGGCATCCGTGATGTCTTCCTGTCGAACGATGACCCGAATTTCACGCCCCGCTTGAATGGCATACGCTTTCTGGACCCCTTTGTGACCAGTTGCGAGCGACTCCAGCTTCTCTAACCGCTTCACATAGGACTCAAGTGCCTCGCGCCTTGCTCCAGGACGAGCGGCCGACAGGGCCTCAGCCGCGGCCACCAATACGCTCTCCGGACAAATCGGCTCTACTTGCTCGTGGTGAGCCGCGATGGCATTAACGATCTTCGCCGATTCTCCATATTTCTTGGCGATCTCAGCCCCCAACATGGCATGCGGCCCCTCCTCTTCATGACTGACGGCTTTGCCGATATCATGAAGGAGCGCCCCACGCCGAGCCAACTTGACATCAAGGCCCAACTCCGACGCCATGATGCCACAGATGTAGGACGCTTCGCGGGCATGATAGAGATTGTTCTGGCCGTAACTCGTTCGATATTTTAGACGACCCAAGACCTTGATCAACTCCGGGTTAAAATCGGAGAGGCCCAGTTCAAAGATAATCTTCTCGGCCTCCTCATACATCAACTTGTCGATGTCGACCTTGACCTTTTCGACGATCTCCTCGATACGCGTGGGATGGATGCGCCCATCGTGCATCAGGCGTTCCAAGGACACTTTTGCAATCTCGCGCCGCAAAGGATCAAACCCTGAAATAATCACGGCTTCAGGCGTTTCATCAATGATGAGGTCAATACCTGTCGCCGCTTCCAAAGCACGAATATTGCGCCCTTCACGACCAATGATCCGCCCCTTCATCGCATCATTCGGAATCGGGACGACTGAAATCGTCGACTCCGAGACATAGTCACGAACGACGCGTTGAATCGATGAGGTAATGATTTCCCGCGCCTCTCGTTCGGCATTCTCACGGGCCTCTTCAATGGTCCGCTTGGCAATTCCCACCGCATCCAGTCTTGCCTGCGACTCCATCTCAACGATCAATTGTTTTTTGGCTTCTTCGGCCGTCATGCCCGCGACGCGCTCCAGGGCTTCCCGGTGTTCACGCTCAGCTTTGGCGCAAGCAGCCTCTTTCGCCGCCAACCCTTCCTCCCGTTTTGCGAAATCCTGTTCACGCCTCCGGGCTTCGCTTTCGCGCTTTTCAACCGCCGTCAACTTTCCATCCAACACACCTTCTCGCTGGATGAGCCGTTTTTCCACTCCGGACAGTTCACCTAGCTTCGCCTTTTGCTCTTGTTCGAACTCGGACTTTGCCTTAAACGCAAGATCTTTGGCCTCAAATCTGGCTTCCTTGAGGACATTCTCCGCTTCTCGCTGAGCATTCTGGACAACCTGCTTCGCGAGTTCTTCCGCCTCAGCCTGCTTCGCACCCGCCACACGACGTCGCAGCAGCTCAAATACCCCCGCCCCAACCACGGCACCCACGATCAAAGACAGCACGATGGATACAACCGTTTCAGTAGAAATGGGAGTCACCCCCTTCTTAAATTTCGCCAAGCCAGATCCGCTTGGATCGAGCCAGGCGCACCATGACACATCACGGACAACGGACACGATTCGGACATGTGCGGTGATAATGAAGGAAGAGCTTTAGGAGACTGGAAATCGCTTCACTTTGAAGCACAGGCGTTCATCAGGATACAACTTTCGCACCTGCCGGGTTCTGCTGTTTGCCTCGCACTCCTCAGTCATCGACACGAGGCGGTGGACAATACAGCAACGGATGCTGGATCATCCCCCTGTCCGGCCAGCATCTGCCATGATCGTGGTGCACCTTGAGCATCTTCGCGTCCCAAGACGAACTGACATGGTTGACTCCCCACGATCTGCAAATTGCGCTTCCCTTGAACAAACACTTCGTATCCCTTCAGAACAACCGTACCTGTGGTTTTCTTGACACGTATTTCCAAGTCATTCAACGGTTCAATGCTGTGCCCTTCCTACTCCACCGCCATTCACTTATCTACACGATAACAAAGGGACTCTTTGAAAGCAAGGCGAATCACCGCTATCGGAAGAGCGACGACGGCATTTGCTCTTCGATCGATTCCATTAAGTTCACCATCCGCCGTTCGACATCAGCCTCCCCCTGAACCCGTTTCTTCTCGGATTCGAAGAGTTGATGGGCAAGATTAATCGCGGTGAGCACCGCCAGTTTTGAGGGCGTCGTGGTCTTCATTCCCTCTGCGAGGTGTTTCATATGGTCGTCGACAAAATGCGCCAGCCGACGGACATAAGCATCATCGCTATCGCCGGTGATGGCATACCGGTGGCCATAAATTTCCACATCGATGGTTTTAGTCAATGGCCACCTCCTTTGGATCCTCGATACACTCAAGCAGCTCGATCTCGCTCATGACTTTTTCGATTCGCGTCTTGATATCAGTTCGCTCCATTTCCCATCTGCGATTCATATCATCCTGCTGGTCCAACCGCTGGCGAGCCGTCTTGAGTTCCTCCTCCAGGAGTCCGTTCTTTCGTTTGAGCTCCTGAACGAGCTTGACCAGGTCACGAATTCGCGTTTCGAGCGCATCCATTCGATCCAGCGACATAATCATCCCCTCTTGGTTAGGACCACAATAGATTGTGGCGCACTATAAAAATTTCACAAGATCCTGTCAAGAAACGGTTTTAGGGGCACCGAATAAACGCAGATACTCCTTGTAACTGCGGAGCACCCGTTTGACGTATTGCCGCGTCTCCTGGTACTGAATCAGCTCCACGAACTCATCCTCACTTCGACCGCGATAGGTTGTCGCCCAGGTCCCCACGACGACCGGGCCGGCGTTGTATGCTGCAATCGCTTGCACGACATTGCCGGAAAACTGTGCCAGGAGTTGTTCCACATACCGCACCCCGATCCGAATGTTGACTTCTTGGTCGAAGAGATCCTCTCGGGACACGTTTGGCAGATGATGTTGCTGCGCAACGGCAGTAGCCGTGGTCGGCATTACTTGCATCAAGCCGATGGCACCGACACGGGAGACCGCCTTCCAATCATACTGGCTTTCCTCCCGGATAATTGCGGCAACTAGAAAGGGATCAACCCCGTTGGTCGCCGACATTTTAATCGTCGGGATCAATCCGGTTGGATAGGCCACGTTCCACAAACCGTCGGCGATCGTTCCCCCGGTCCGCTCCAGCTTCTCCCGGAATCGTGATCGCACGAGGCGTAGCGCATGATGGTACGCACCGACTTCATTCAGCATGATGGATAATGCGGCCAACACCTCGGGATCTCGACTATACCGATCCGTCAAGGCGCTCAACTCTCTCGCGGCATCCTGCTCTCGGCCAAGTAGTCTCAGTTCAACTGCTCGCCGGAAGGCTGACTGTTGTTCAATTTGCGTCCGATTCGTAACCTGGCTCTCCTGAGTCGGTGCGTGAACGGGCTCAGAAACGGGCTGAACGGCTGACACGGGTGACACAGCCGGCTCCTGTTCCGGTCGTGAGAGAATCGGTATGTTCCCCTGCTCCCGTGCCATCTGACAATAGTAGGTGTGCGGGAACCGTTGACAGAGTTGCACAAACAGATCCTTCGCCTTGGTATCCCCAAGCTGCCCGTGGGCGCGAGCGATCCAGTAGAGCGCCTGAGGTTCAATATCGCTGTCTTTTTGGTCGACAATCTGTTGCCACACACGGATCGCTTCCCGTTGGCGATCCGTTCGATACAGCAACCACCCTTCCCGCCATTGTGCCTCAGTCCGTTGAGAAGCAGGGTCACCCATCTTGGCCACATGTCGATATCGTTCCGCTGCTTCGTCGAAGCGGGATTGATCCTCCAGCCAGATTCCAGCGAACAGATTGATCTGTCCCTTCTGCTCCGGAGTCAAGGTCCGCCTGGAGAGCGTGCGACACAAATCCAACAGCTTTTCTCCCGACCCCTGGCGGAGATAGACTCGCGCCAACCAAACCGTCGCCTCATCCCCCCGAGGCCCTTGATCGTCAGTCAGTGCGGAGAATGTGTCGCGCGCCTGGTCGTAGATCTTGAGCCGAACCTGTGCAATCCCCAATTTGAGTTTGGCATCCTGGCGTTGTGGAGAAGAAGGATCGAGGGTCATGAACTTTTTGAGCTCATCAATCGCTTCCGAATGGAGAGACTGTGCCAGAAATGCCTGGGCCCGCTCATAATGCAGGTCAGGAGTGGCACTCCATGACGCGCCTCCGCCGTTGCTCGCCAACAGCGCCTCCGCCTCCTTTGCTTCCTTCGTTTGCGGAAACTTCACCCAGAGCTGTTTCAACGTGTCTCGAGCTTCGGTCACCTGATTTTCTCGAAGATAGCACGAGGCCAATCGCAGCCATGCCTGCGCAATCTGAGGATCTTTATCATTTCCACTCACCGCCTTCAGGGACCAAGAAATCGCCTCCGGACAACTGGCGGCTCGATACCAGGCTTCCCCGGCGCGGAGCGCGACTAAGTTGAGCAAGTTGGAATCGGGAACCGCTTGCGACACTCCTTCGAACATCGCCGCAGCCTCCTTGACCTCCCCCAGGCGCAAGTGAACCTCTCCGATCCAGAATCGGATGTAATCGTCGAGAACCGGAAAGTCTTGTTGTGCAGTTCGAAGATACGGCAGTGCAGCCGCAGGGTTACGATCTGCCAGAATCACGCCGGAGAGCAAGCCGGCCCGCTTCGCCCAGAGTGATGCCGGCCCCCCTTCCATGACCTTACGGAGACGCTCGAGTTTCAGCGCGACGACTTGGTCCTTCGTCAAGGCATTCCCTAGTCGTTCCCTCGGCCAGACCGCCGCCAGAAAACATTCCTCGGGAGATGCACAGCTCTCAGTATTCGGTTGGTCCAGCGCGGCGACTTGCGCGGTGTGCGCGTCATGCGCAGGCACGAACACACCGAACAGCGTCACACAGATGCCGACAACCGCCGATACATTACGGTTTCTCATACGTTGCCCCTCGAGATCCACCCAGTCCCATTATATACAGCACCACGCACAATGGAAAAAGAATTACGGGTCGGTGAGCGACCCGAATCATATGCGGAGTGACATGCGCTATGATAGGCTGCTCATCCAGCACAGGAAACATATGGCCAACCCATCGGTTTCGCACTTGAACACAACGGTTCATCTTTCGGCTCTCACCGAACTTCAGATGGCCCGGTTTGTCCGCACGCACCGCTGGCCCTCGTATCGAGTCACACAAATTCTGCGCTGGATCTATCAACGGCGTCTTCGAACGATCATGGACATGACCGATCTCCCGATGCAGGATCGGGTCGCACTCTCGCAATCGGCCGCCATCGGGCGTTCGGAGAAGGTGACCGTGCTCCGCTCTCAAGATGGAACACGTAAAGTACTCTTGACGCTCGAAGATGGAATGACGGTCGAATCCGTCTTGATCCCGGACGACACCAGGCTGACTCTCTGTGTGTCGACCCAGGTGGGGTGCATGTTGGACTGTGGGTTTTGCCTCACCGGACAGATGGGCCTGAAACGCAACCTCAAGCTCAATGAAATCATCGATCAAGTTCTGACCGCGCAAGACCTTCTGACGTCCGAGGAACACATCACGAATCTCGTGTTCATGGGAATGGGAGAACCTCTCGCCAATGTGGAGGCACTCAAAGCCGCCGTGGCCGCCTTCACGAACAAACCCTGGGGCCTGGGATGGTCGCGGAGACGCATTACGGTCTCGACGGCAGGTCTGGCATCCCGCCTCTCGGAAATCGCCGCGATGGGCGTGAATCTCGCCGTTTCTCTGAATGCCACCACCGAGGAACAGCGCCGAGACCTGATGCCTGCCGCCAGTGACATCGCGTCCCTGAAACTGCTCCTGGCTGCTTGTCGACGGTACCCACTTGCGCCCCACCAACGGTTGACGTTCGAATACGTTCTGCTGGCCGGTGTCAACGATCTTCCAGCCGATGCTCGACGCTTAGTGCAGTTGCTGAGTTCCTTGCGCTGCAAAGTCAATCTGATCCCGTTCAATGAGTTTCCTGGAAGTCGATTTCATCGTCCGCCCGACAAAGACGTGATTCGTTTTCAATCCGATCTCCGTAAGGCGGGACTCGATGTGTATGTCCGTAGAAGCCGCGGGCGCGACGTCTATGGGGCCTGCGGACAACTTGGTGATGTCTCCGGCAACCAACCTTCCGTTACCTTGACAGCTATCGAAACCCGTTGTTAGCATACCGTCTTCAACGTCCATGATGATCAGGCCGATTACTACACGCACTTGGTTTGCCTGCCTGGCAGGGATGCTTCTGATCCTGGGCGATCACTCCATCTCCAGAGGGGCCGACCCCAACGAATACATCCTCTCCAACGGCATGAAGGTGCTACTGATCGAAGTGCCGAAAGCCCCGGTGGCGACGGTCCAAGTCTGGTACAAGGTAGGCTCCCGCAATGAAGTCATGGGTCGTGCGGGACTCTCACATATGCTCGAGCACATGATGTTCAAAGGGACGACCAGGTATCCCAAAGGCTCTTTTTCCCGCATCATCCGGAAGAATGGTGGGATTGACAACGCCTTTACGGGACAGGATTTCACCGCCTATTTTGAAAATGTGGCGGCTGACCGCGTCGGACTCGCCTTGGAACTAGAGGCCGACCGGATGCAAGGATTGCTGCTCGATCACGGCGAGTTCCAGACTGAACGTGACGTCGTGAAAGAGGAGCGCCGTTTGAGATCCGAGGATGACCCACAAGGCGCCTTAGTGGAGGCATTGTTTGCTCAGGTCTTCATGAGCCATCCCTATCATTGGCCGGTGATCGGCTGGTTTGCAGATCTTGACGCGATGGCGATCGAGGATTTACAGCGCCACTATGACACCTTTTATTCGCCCAACAATGCCACGTTGATCGTGGTGGGCGACATCAAGGCCGACTCACTCCTTCCCATAATCAAACGGCTGTTTGAGCCGATTCCCCGAGGCCCATCGCCGAAACAAATTCTGCCGCCCGAGCCGGAGCAGCGCGGCGAACGTCGGTTTCTCCTCAAGCGGGAAGCACAGGTCCCGTTCGTGATGATGGGATTTCGTATCCCAAATTATTCAAGTGAGGACAGCTACGCCCTGGACCTCCTTGAGTCGATCCTCTCGCATGGGAAGAGTTCCCGTCTCTACCAGAGTCTCGTCTATGACCAGAAAATGGCGCTCGCAGTCGGTGCAGACTACAGCTTACTGCAAACCGATCCCGGCCTATTCTATTGTTATGCACTAGTCAATCCTGGGGCGAAGATAGACTCTGTGGAGGAAGCCCTCCAACGTGAGGTCGCACGTCTTCAGAATGGACCCCCATCGGAGCTGGAACTACAACGAGCCAAGAACCAGGTCGAAGCGTCGCGCGTATTTGAGCAAGACTCGAATTTTCGTCATGCCATGCTCATGGGGCAGGCGGAGACCGTCGGTGCAGGGTGGCGACGAGTCAATCAGTTCGTTGAGCGTATCCGTACGGTCACTGCCCATGACATTCAACGTGTCGCGAAGCAGTATTTGACCCCTGACAATCGAACCACTGGGATTCTCATCCCCTTGCCCTCAAAACCACCCGAATCGGCTCCCTCAGCAACCCATGATGGAAAATCCTAGGACGCCATGACTCACAACGCATGCCCCGCGGAGCACTCTAATTCGAGCTCCCAACTCGCTCGAATGCGTTCACTTCTCCAGACGATGTGCTGGGCCTTCTGTGTCGCATTGTCGATGAGTGTTCCCCCGGGAGCAACCGCCGCGGACATTGTGCCTGTCAAGTTCACCGCGCCGAATGGGATGACGGTCGTCGTGTTGGAACAGCATTTCCTTCCTATCGTGGAACTCCATGCACTCATCAAAGCTGGCTCGTCGCAGGACCCTCCGGAGAAGGTAGGTATTGCGAATCTTGTTGCCAGCCTGCTTGATGAGGGCACCACGTCGCGATCGTCCAAACAACTCGCCGAACAGGTCGACTTTGTCGGAGGATCACTGGGTGCGCAAGCCAGCGAAGATTTCACGACCGCATCGGCCCGTATCCTGAGAAAGGATATTGAGCTGGGGTTCACACTTCTTGCCGATATCCTTCAACACCCGGCATTCCCCAAACAGGAATTTGAACGGGTTCGATCACAGATCCTTGGTGAAATCGCGAGCGACAACGATGACCCCGGTCATGTGGCTATGAAAGCCTTCAACCAGCTGGTCTATCAGACTCACCCCTATCGCTGGCCGGTACAGGGAACCGAGGAGACGCTCAACAAGATCAGCTTGTCCGATATCCAGAGCTTCTACGCCAAGGAATATCTCCCGAACCAGGTCATCCTAACCATCGTCGGTGACGTGACGGTCGAACAAGCGACATCGCTCGTTCAGGTACATTTCGGGTCTTGGAAGAAAGGCCTTGCCCCACCTCGTCCGGTCAGAAAAACACCCAGTGTCGAGAAAAAGACCGTCCAATTCATCGAAAAAGACTTAACTCAGTCTACTATTGTATTAGGTCATTCTGGAATCAGCCGAACAAACCCGGATTTCTATGCGGTCACCGTCATGAACCATGTCCTCGGAGCCGGTGGATTCTCGTCGAGGCTGATGGATTCCATTCGTGACAAGCAGGGTCTGGCCTACGGCATCACGAGCCACTACGACGCGAGAGCCATGCCGGGATCGTTCTGGATCAACCTCCAGACCCGAACTGAGACCACCAACCAGGCCATCAGCAGCGTCTTGGCTGAAATGAAGGCGATCCGTGAAGCACCGGTGACCGACCAGGAACTCGCCGAGGCGAAGTCGTTTCTGATGGGAAGCTTTCCATTGCGAATGGACTCAACCGCGAAGCTGGCGCAAGTCTTAGGTCAGGTAGAATTTTTTGGACTCGGATTCGACTACTTCAGCCAATACCCCAAATGGATTGACCGAGTGACGAAAGACGACGTGCAGCGCGTGGCCAAACAATACCTCAACCCTCAGCTTTACGCCCTCGTGGTGGTGGGGAACATTACCAAAGCGAAAGTCCGTCACTAGCCAGGCGCGTGAAAATCATCGTGATTCGTTGCACGATGTTAGGAACGAAGCACCTATGCAGGCCACTGTTCCCCAAGAGAAACTTCTTCGACTCCGAACCTTGCTCACAGAATTGGGTTCTGTGGTTGTCGCCTATTCCGGTGGAGTCGACAGCACCTTCGTGCTGAAAGTTGCGCATGAGCAACTTGGGGACAAGGCGATCGGGATCACAGCTGTCTCGCCGACATTCCCCTTACTGGAACTGGAAGCAGCGAAGCGAGTCGCTCAGGAAATCGGTGTCCGGCATGAAACCGTACAGACGGATCAATTGGCCATTGACGATTTCGTCAAGAATGATGCCAGCCGGTGCTTTCACTGCAAAACCGATTTATATCAGCTACTCGGTAATGTCCGACAATCAACGAGCGCCGCATATGTCGTGGATGGCACCAATCTGGACGACCTGGGTGATGATCGCCCCGGTATGAAGGCAGCACGAGAATGGGGTGTCCGCAGCCCGTTGGTCGAGGTCGAACTGTCTAAAGGGGAGATCCGCGTCCTGGCCAAGGAACTCGGGCTCTCGAATTGGGACAAACCTGCCGCAGCCTGCCTGTCGTCACGAATCCCACGTGGAATGCCAATCACACTGGAAAAGCTGAGCCGAGTCGAAGAAGCCGAAGCCATGCTTCAAGGTGAGGGGCTCCGTCATTTTCGAGTCAGAAACCATGGCGACATTGCCAGAATTGAAGTGGCCCCCAGTGACCTCCCCTGGCTCATTGAGCCCGCTCGGTGCACACGAATTACTGCACGACTCAAAGAACTGGGATTTCAGTTTGTGACGGTAGATCTGGATGGGTATCGCCCAGGGGGAGTCAGCCTGAGCTGACACCCCCAGACAATCACGATGGAAATAGATTAGCGCTGTTGTGATCGAGAGAGGGCTTCAAGCGCTTCGTCGGCGAACTTCCGTTGATCAGCTTCGGTCAAACTCCGCTGCACAACCTTTTCCGCGACCATCAGTGCCAATTCCGTGGTCTGGGCACGAATGTCCTGAAGGGCCTTGCGCCGTTCTTGCTCGATCTCCCTTGTGGCATCGCCTTTAATCCGCTCAGCGTCAGCAGTCAACCGTTGCTCGTTTTCATCAAGTAGTCGCTGCGCTCGTTCTTTTGCCGCCGCAAGGATGGCCTCCGCTTCCTTACCGGCTGCACTGAGCTTCGCCTCATAGTCCTTCAGCCGACTCTCGGCCTCTGATCGATGACGCTCGGCCTGATCGAGGCTGTCCTTAATTTTCTTTTCTCGCTCCTCAAGGACACTGAGGATACCCGGGAATGCGTACTTATACAGGATGAACAATAAAATGCCGAATGACACGACTTCCCAGAAAATCAGGGACGAGAAAAAGTGCGATTCAAACTGTGGCATACACGCGCTCGTGAAACGTTACACGTGAAACGTCGGATGAGAATGATCTCTCGATAAACGATTAACGAGTAACGGTTAACGCTCCCTAGTTATTTACGGAATCCCATGATGATAAAGGCAATGACCAAGCCGTACAACGCAATGGCTTCCACCAACGCGAACCCGATCCACATGTACTTCGTGACGCGTGCTTCCGCCTCGGGCTGACGTGCCACGACCTCGATCATCTTTCCAAAGATAAACCCGATACCGACACCCGCACCGGCAAACCCTGCCGCCGCACATCCCATACCGATCAACCCTGCTGCTGCTGAATCCATTATGTCTTACTCCTCTCTTGTCTAAACTGGCATGCGCTAATGCGCGTGCTCATCGTGGCCGTGTAAATGAAACGCGTCACCCAGGTAGACGCAGGTCAAGATACTGAAAATGTAGGCTTGAATAAACGCAATACCGAATTCCAACCCATAGATGGCGACCGTAAACGCAAAGGGTAACCATCCGATCAGCAACCCGCCGCCGATCGTCAGGCTGAACAAGACCGCGAGCATCACATGACCCGCCGTCATGTTGGCAAATAATCGAACCGCCAGTGAAACTGGTCGCGCCACCTGGCTAATAATCTCAATCGGAATCATCAAGGGCACCAACCATCCTGGTGTCCCGGGCGGAACTAGAATGCCGAGGAACTTTGCGCCGTGTAGCATGAACCCCATGATCAGGCTCAACCCATAGACCACGAACGAGAAGACGGCCGTCACGATAATCTGGCTCGTCACCGTGTAGCTGCCTGGAATCAAGCCAATCAGATTACTGAAGAGGATGAACACGAAGAGAGTGGCGACCAGGGGAAAGAATCGCATCCCCTCCTTCCCCATCGTGTCCAGGATCATGCTGCGAATGAAATCCACCATCATCTCTGCCAGACTCTGCAACTTGCCCGGGACCAACTTCCTTGCAGACCCGGCCATCACCATGAGCACCGCCGCGACCAGCACGACGATCCACATAAAGACAACGGCTTTATTGATGGAAATATCCAATCCGCCCAGCGAAATGGGAATCCAGTTCTGAAGCTCGAATTGATGAAGGGGGCTTTCTTCCACGATGTTCTCGTCTGTCCTTATAGGGTTTTAGTTATGGAAGCGTCAGTCTGAAACACTACGCCTTCGGCCACCGTTGAATCGATCGATACGCATTTCTCATCCCTGCCACGATCCCCATCAGAAGCCCGATAATCATGCTCCAGGGTGTCGAGTCGAACACATAGGTATCACAGACCCACCCCAATGCTCCTCCCACAATCAAGGCAGCAAGCAGATCAGTTGCGATCCTGATCGCTTGGCCGAGCCCCGCATATAAGGGATCTTGTGGAGGGGCCATCCTGAAACCCATGAGAGGCGGAGCACGCAGTCACAACTCTGCCATTGATGGGCATGCAATTTAAGCAAAGGTCTGCTTGTAATGTCAAGCCGTTAGGCATCTATCTCCCCAGAAATCTCTGCGGTATAGTGAGCCGACGTTATTTTGCCGTACTGATCAAGGCATCCCCAATCCATGCGACACGCTACATCATTAAGGTTTTTGCATGGCTCCCCCTCACCGCTTATCGTCACTCGTCCCTGTCCATCGACGACCCCCTTGGAGTTGTATGCAAACATCGCTTCGACCGGGCAGCCGTCTTTTCTTTTGGAAAGTGGCGGTGGGCCATCGATGGGGCGATACTCGTACCTTTCCACAGACCCCTATTACCGGCTGTCAGGAATGGGCAGCCACCTGGCAGAACGACCGACCTGGAACCGCAGCTCGTCAGGATTGGCTCCCTTTCAGAGGTTGGCCCAACTGTTTGCCGACCAGCACATTGCTCGCCCCCCCGACGCTCCTCCGTTTTTCGGAGGGGCCGTGGGTTATCTCAGCTATGATCTCGTTCGCCAATTTGAGACATTACCGTCGCTCGCATCAGCTCGTCCCATCGTTCCTGACTTGGAATTTGCATTTTTTGATCTCGTCGCCGCAATCGACCATGAGTGCAACCATCTGATACTGATGTTCTGTCCGCCACTGACACGATTTTTAGGTGAGTCGCGAGAACACCTACTCCGCGAAGGAAGGGACCGACTTGCTGGATTCGAAGCCTGCTTGACGAAGCCACATACAGGCGACGCCCATCCGGACGATCTGGGCCCCCTCACCTTTACACCCGAGCAGGAACGATCAGCCTATATGCAGAGTGTCCGCCGGTGCCAGGATTACATCGCCGCCGGTGACATTTACCAAGCAAATCTCTCACACCGCTTCACCATCAATTGTGCGGCACTCCGTCAAGGACAGCTGCAAGCCGATCTCTCCGCCTATCGTCGCCTACGGACTCTGAACCCTTCTCCCTTTTCTGGACTACTCCGGCTCGATACCGTCCGCCTCATCAGCTCATCACCCGAGCGCCTTGTTCGCCTTGACGGTCGTCGAGCGGATACCAGGCCAATCGCAGGAACCAGGCCACGAGGGAAAACACCGTTCGAAGATGAACGACTCGTCGCGGAACTGCAGGCCAATGAGAAGGAGCGAGCGGAACACATTATGCTCGTTGATCTCGAACGCAACGATCTCGGTCGTGTCTGCCGATTTGGGAGCCTCCAGGTAAATGAAGTCATGACCTTGGAGCAGTACTCGCATGTCAGCCACTTGGTGTCCCATATCGCCGGTACGCTCACGGAGCAGGCGACCGGGTTCGATCTACTAAGGGCCATGTTTCCAGGAGGCACGATCACTGGCGTTCCGAAGATCCGCTGTATGGAGATCATTGAGGAATTGGAACCAGTCCGCCGCGGCCCCTATACCGGTTCCATGGGGTACCTCAGCTGGAGTGGCGACCTTGACTTCAATATCCTGATTCGTACGCTCACGATGATGAATGGGACAGGCTATCTCCAGGTCGGCGCCGGCATCGTGGCCGATTCCGACCCTGCACGCGAGTACGAGGAAACCATTCATAAGGCCCAGGCTTTTTTCAGCGCTTTGGGGTAGCACGATGTGGATCTATTTGAATGATCGATTTGTGCAAGACCACGAAGCTGCAATCTCCGTCTTCGATCATGGATTTCTCTACGGTGATGGGGTCTTTGAAACGATGCGCTCGTACGGTCCCCGCCTCTTCATGCGAGACCGCCATCTATTGCGACTGTTTCAGTCCGCTGATGCCATCGGATTGAGGGTCCCGATTCCTCTCCGGCAGTGGGCCGCCATTCTTCAGGAAGCCATGGAGCGCAACGAGGTGGGAACTGATCAACAAGACGCTTATGTGCGAATCACGGTCTCGCGTGGAGTCGGGGATATTGGGCTGGATCCGGCCCTGTGCTCCTCGCCGACCGTCGTCGTGATGACCAAGCGGCTGGTGCCTCCGGCACCCCAGCTCTATGACCAAGGCGTCGCCGTAATGATCGCGTCGACCAAACGTAACTTGCCGAGTGCCCTCCCACCGCGAATCAAGACCACCAATTTCCTCAACAACATCTTGGCCAAGCAAGAAGCCATCGCAGGGAACGCGTTCGACAGCCTTCTGCTCAATTGGGAAGGACACCTGACTGAAGGCACGATCAGCAATCTCTTCTTCATCCGGCATAGCCGACTCAGTACGCCTGCCTTGGACTGTGGTCTCCTCGACGGCATCACCAGACAAACCGTGATTCAATTGGCCGAAGAACTCCACCTGCCCATCGAGGAAGGACATTTTACCGTTGACCAACTCTATCAGGCCGATGAGTGTTTTTTGACCAACACCAGCATAGAGATCATGCCGGTGGTAGTGGTCGACAACAAGCGTGTCGGGAATGGAGCACCAGGCCCTCTGACCCGCAACCTACGAGCGCGGTTTATTCAGTCTCGAGCCCGACTCTCAGAACCTCCTACATCCAGCTGACTCTCCGATTCTCTGCAGTTTCATCGGGTCCTTACACAGCCGAACAGCCGAAGATCTACAATTCCTTGACAGTCCATTAGAGACTGCTATCGTGTGACCATGCTGAATCACAGATTCCTATCCGTCTCCGCGTGCATGCGCACCAGCCTGGCAACTGCGCTCTTGCTGAGTAGTTGTCTACTGGGTACGGTTCCATCTCTGTATGCGGAGATTTACCAGTACATTGACTCCAAGGGGACCATTTCTCTGACCAATGTCCCATCTGATATCCGATATCGCCGAGTCGACATTCGCCCGAACCGACTACACCCGGTCATCTCAGAGCAGGAATTGGAGCCGATGATCAAGCGGTTTTCAAGGCAACATCAACTCCATCCGGCTCTTATCCGTGCTGTGATCAAGGCTGAGTCGAATTTTGACCCCCGCGCCGTTTCACGATCCGGTGCGATCGGGTTGATGCAGTTGATGCCGCAGACCGCACTTCAGTTGGATGTTCGAGATCTGTACGATCCCGAAGACAATATCGGTGGGGGAACCAAGTATCTCCGTCAACTATTGGATCGATTCCGAGGGAATCTCCCTCTCGCGCTTGCGGCCTACAATGCTGGAGAGCACGTGGTCGACCGGTACCGCACCCTTCCACCGATCGATGAAACACGCCAGTATGTCCGCAAGGTCCTTCGGTACTACCGAACCTTCCTCTCACATGACCTGGCGCCGACCGGTCATGTCATCCCGTCTTCGGGGTACGCCATGACACCAGCTTCCCCCGAGGTCTCAAGCCCACCCGCTCAGTAGTCCGATCCGTGAGACGCAGTCGGCTATGCGTCTTCCATCCAGGACGTCGCGTCCCGGGGAAATCGGATCGGTAGTGGGCGCCGACGCTGTTCTCCCTCCACAAGGCCGCTTCCGCCACGCAACGCGCCACTTGGACCATGTTCTTCACCTCGAGATCCGCTCTGCTCGAAAAGGATCGAGAGACCATCCGTTCCCATCGAGCAAGTTGGGCCGTGGCCCGGACTAAAGACTCCCGAGATCGGATCAACCCGACTTGGCCCCACATGATCCGTCGCAGGGAATTTCGCACCTTTTCGACATCTTCTAAACGATCACCGTGGTCGCATGGTAGCAGTTCATGGGATTCGAGCACACTCGGCATCGAGCCGCGAGCGGCTGATGCGATGGCGGCCACGCCGGCCCGCCTCCCGAATACCAACCCTTCCAACAACGAGTTACTCGCCAGCCGATTGGCTCCATGCACTCCACTGCATGCCACCTCTCCGGCCGCGAACAAACCCGGCAAGGTCGTCGCTCCGTTCAAGTCGGTCGTGACCCCGCCCATCATATAATGGGCGCTTGGCGAGACCGGAATCCACTCTTCCGTAATGTCGATATCGTGCCGAAGGCAGGTTGCATAGATTGTGGGAAAGCGACGTTTCACAAAATCCGATCCCAAATGCGTAACATCGAGATAGACATGCCGGGCACGCGTCGCCGCCATTTCCGCCCAGATCGCTCGTGCCACGATATCCCTTGGAGCCAACACACCGAGCGGGTGGTATCGTGTCATAAACGACTCGCCCTTATTATTGCGGAGCTGACCACCTTCCCCGCGCATGGCTTCCGACAATAAGAATGGTGGGCTTGATGGAAGATAGAGTGACGTCGGGTGAAACTGGACGAACTCCATATCTTGCAGTTCCGCCCCCGCACGGAAGGCCATCGCCATCCCATCGCCTGTGGCATTGGGAGGATTCGTCGTCCTGGCAAAAACCTGGCCGGCGCCACCAGTCGAAAGGACAACTGCCTTTGCGGGAATGACGAATTGTTTTCCGGAGTTTTCGTCAAGGACCACCGCGCCGCAACATCGCCCTCCTTCCACGACCAGATCGACTGTAAAGTGATAATCCAAGCGGGCAATTCGCTGTTGTCGAACCGCTTGTGCCATAAGGGCGCGGACCATCTCATTTCCCGTCGCATCGCCTCGCGCGCGAAGAATGCGGTTACGGCTGTGGGCTGCTTCCCGCGTAAAGGCAAATTTTCCGCCGGCCTTGTCGAACTTTGCTCCCCACTTGATTAACTCCTGAATTCGGTCCGGCCCTTCTTCCACCAGCACACGTACCGCCGCTCGACGGCACAGCCCATGGCCCGCCTTTACCGTGTCCGTCAAATGGATGGCGACATCGTCTTCTTCACTCAACGCAACGGCAACGCCACCTTGCGCGAAGATCGAATTGCTCTGAAGAGGATGGCCTTTGGTGAGCATGATCACTCGCCCAACCCGGCAGAGCTCCAAGGCAGCACGAAGCCCGGCAACTCCGCTGCCGATCACAAGAAAATCTGCTTCCGGCACAGATCGCGGCATTGTTTATCGTGGTGGAGAGGACTGCTCGGACAACATCTGCTTGGTCTGCATCCCGAATGGCAAGTCGCCCTGCGCCCCGCGCAAAAGAATCGATGGCGTCCCGACCCATTGCAATCGAGCATGGCCACGCTGCCGCGTGCCCGTATCATTGGCGTCTTTTTTCCATGTCCCCTGCCAATTGACCAGCACATCGAAGGCGTCCTTTGCGAGCATGACCCGCTCGATCCTGAACTCAAGCGTAATCGCATGGAACGCCTCAAAATCCATCTCTGCTTGTCGTTGCAGCTCTTCAGTCTGATCGAGCGGAGACAGCATCGACCGAAATCCTGCCCGATCCTTTCGCTCATACGCGCTTCGGAGGGATTCCAGGGCCTGATCAAGACGAAGCAGCCGCTCGTGCTCGGCGGGGTACTGAATCGTCTTAGACGGACAGCCTGTCACAAGAAAAGTCAGCAACAGAAGCCACCCTATATGCGAAGTCGGTGAAAGACAGGCTCGCCGGACAATCATAGAACGGCAGTATAGCATAGGGAAAAAGCATGCCGTGAGCTTGCATTTTTCCGAAAAAGCTTTTAGACTCCCTCTTCTTTGGAGATACTAAGCATGTCAAGCGTCTTGAAGAAACGACGGAAGAAGATGCGCAAGCACAAGTACAAGAAGTTGCGCCAACGTCAAAAGTTCCTTCGCCGGAAAAGCTAAGCTCAGCCTGCGTGGCGGGAGGACAAGGCAGTGTCCGAGGGTAAGGGCAAGAAGGTTCGAATCCGCGTACGTACGGTCAGTTGCACGTACGTGGGAGACTTCCTGGTACCCCCAATGCGAAATCGCGTCTCAGATGCGATTAACGAAGAGGCACGTCTGTTCATTAGCCTCACCGACGTGGTTATCAACGAGAAGGAACAGTCGGATTTCGTCGCAGTCAACAAAAACCTGATCGAGTCAATCGTTCAGATCTAGCCAAAATCACCCCCCTCCCGTCACTCCGATATCGTGTAACAAGGCTCCCCCGACCGCTCAATGTCACAGTTAACCGAACTACCTGACATGCAATGGTGATCTTTAAGCGATTCCTGCCGTTCGTTCGCCCCTACGTCCCTCGCCTGTTGCTGGCCGGGCTTCTCGTGACCGGCGTGGCTCTTATCAACCTCACCTTGGTCCGGCTGGCCGGAACGCTCTGGGACGTGATCACCGTTCAACATGACGCAGACAAAATGACGCGCTCCATCGGGTGGTTCCTTGGCCTGGTGATTCTCCAGGGACTCTGCTCGATGGGCCATAGTTACCTCACCGCCTGGGTCTCCCAGACCGTCGTCGCTGACTTTCGCAAGCATCTCTTCGGGCACCTCCAAAAACTGACGGTCAGCTTTTTCGCCCGCCGACGCACAGGAGAATTACTCTCTCGGTTGATGTCCGATGTCACTGTCATTCAATCCCTCGTCACGGAAGCTCCCATCGACGGAGTCAAGCAACTCGTGACTTTCGTCGGCGGTATCACGTTCCTACTCTTGATGAACTGGCAGCTCTGCCTCCTGATTCTTGTTCTGCTCCCGTTGTTGGTAGTCGTCTCAAAAATGTTCGGTCGACGGCTGAAATCTCTGTCGACCGCGATTCAAGATCACACGGCTGCACTCAGCACCCTGACCGAGGAAGTCATTTCCGGCATTCGCATCGTCAAATCATTCGTCCAGACAGAACGGGAGCGGACCCGTTTTGCTGATCAGGTCGAACAGACACTGCGCCTGACACTCCGTCGAGCCGGTATCATGGCCGTCTTCATTCCGGTGATCAGCCTGCTGACCTTCTCATCGGCCACCGCCGTCCTGTGGTACGGAGGTCGCCAGGTCATCGACGGCGTGGTCACGCCGGGTGATCTCTTTGCGTTTGTACTCTTTGCCGGCATCTTGATCGGGCCCTTCAGCTCAGCAGCAAAGATCTTTACCCAGATCAAGGAAGCACAGGGTGCGACTCAGCGAGTCTTCGAGATCTTGGATGCCAAGCCGGATATCGATGATCGACCAGACGCGCAGCCGCTCGGAACAATCTCAGGCCACGTGCGGATGGAAGACGTCACTTTCAGCTATGACACTCGTCATCCAGTGCTTGTTCACCTGTCGTTTGAGGCGAAACCTGGTGAATTGGTCGCCTTCGTCGGGCCAACCGGCGCCGGGAAGACCACGGTGATCAATCTGCTGCATCGGTTCTACGATCCAATGGAAGGGCGCCTGACCATCGACGGACGAGATCTGCGGGACGTGACCCTCGACAGTTGGTATCGACAGATTGCGCTGGTCCCACAGGAGACCATCTTGTTCGGAGGCACCATCCTCGACAACATTCGCTATGGGAACAGAGAGGCAAGCGAAGCCACTGTGGTAGCGGCAAGCCAAGCAGCCCACGCACATGACTTCATCACCGGCTTGCCGGATGGGTACCAAACCGTGGTAGGCGAGAAAGGGGTCAACCTGTCGGGTGGGCAACGCCAGCGAATCGCAATTGCTCGAGCCATTTTGAAGAATCCTCGCATTCTCTTACTCGATGAGGCCACGTCATCGCTCGATACCGAATCGGAACGGCTGGTGCAGGAAGCCCTCCAACGCCTCATGGAAAACCGCACGACCTTCGTCGTCGCCCACCGCTTGTCAACCATCCAACGTGCCGACCGAATTCTGGTCTTAGATAAAGGGCGGTTGGTGGAAGAAGGCACGCATACGCAATTGATGGAGCACAAGGGGTTGTACCACTATCTCTACACCATCAGGCTCAACGAGCCGACGACCTGAACGATCGCTCCAGCCTCATCCCAACCGACAGACCTGTGGCACTCTCGAAACGCCCAGGTTGGACCTACCCACCACGCCCCCAACGGGACCTTGAAGCACGATATAATCACCGTGCCATGGCCCTCGTTCACTACCATAGGATTTTCATTCTACTGATCTGTTCGTCATGGCCGACCATGGTGCAGGCCGTGGAGCTTGGGACCGAGGTGACCCTGTGGGTTGAATCTGGCCAAGCTGTCGCGACCAGTCTGCTCAGTGGGCGGAGGGAAATTCCGTTGGGGGCTCAGGAAGTGGTGATCAGTTCCGGTGCGAACGGACTCAACGGCATCGTGGTGACATCTCGTCGCCTCTTAGGGTTTTCCAGCCGTGCGTTGACCTGGACGAAGATAGACCTGGGCGTGAACGAAAAAATCCTCGAGCGGAAGATCCTTCCCACCTTCATGCTTATCAGAACGGACCGAGAGCTGTACGGATTTCGTGGCGTCAACGGTCTGTGGCTCAAAGAAGCACTGGGCGTGCGAGAGAAGGTGCACCGATTGTACAGCAACGAGTATGGAGCAGTCTTCCTCACTAATGAGCGCTTGGTCGGATTTACCCCGTTGCTCGGAGGCTTCGTCTCGAAACCGTTGGACGTGCATGAACAGATCGTGGGAGTGGACAACGATGATGGGGTAATTTTAGTTTCCACCAATAGGCGCACGCTCGTCTTAGGTAGCCGGTTGAGCGGATGGGAAGAGTTCGAATGAGTCACCAGCTTCTAACAATCGCACAAGATACCTGGCTCTTCTGCCATTGAAACTTTACCTTCCTGTAACGTCCCTTTAACCCCAGCGCAACAGGGCGCTGGTAGCATCAGGGCACTACTAAACAATTAAATGGAGGATCAGATGGTAACAGTCGGCAATTTGATGCAGACAGAACCGGTGACCGTAGAAGCTGGCACGTCGGTCATCGAGGCAGCGAAACTCATGAGAGCCTGCAATGTGGAAAGTGTATTGGTGGCGCACAAAGCGAAGGTCATCGGCATCGTCACCGAGTCGGACATCGTCAAGAAATTCGTGGGAGCCGAAAAGGCATCGTACTTTGTGCCGGTTGATGCCATCATGAGCAGTCCAATTCCCGGTATCGAAGAGCGGCGGCCATTAACGGAAGCAGCCGACCTCATGGATAAGCACCGCACGCTCCACCTCGGAGTGACAAAAGGGGGTGCGCTCGTCGGGCTCGTGTCGGTCCGAGACTTTCTTCGACCGGTGTCCATCGACGAGTTCTAAACCCCTAACCGACTCGCCTCACCGGCCAGGCCACGGCATCTCCACTCCTTAATCACTGTCCGTTTGAGGACAGCAACACGACCACTTTGCCGATGTTGGCATGTTGTTCCAGCATCGTGTGGCCGGCTCGGAGATTCTCAACAGTCAGACCGTTCAGCACCCGATTCGCCGTGGCACGCATCCTACCAGACTCAATTAAATCCTTTACCTCACTCAAAATCTTTCCCTGTGACTCCATGCGATAGCCGAACATCGACTTCGTAAACATCAGCTCCCAATGGAGACTCACGGCTTTCCGTTTAAAGATCGAGATATCCAGTCCATCGGCATCGTCAATCAGCCCGATTTCGCCGAACGGCGCGATGATCTCAGCCATGTTGCTCCAGTGCTGGCCAGAGTGGGTTGTGCTGAAAACAAAGTCGACAAACTGAATCCCAAGTGCACGGATCTCCGAGACGAAATTCTGGTGAGATGCCACATGATCGGCTCCGAGACCGGCAACCCACTGCTGGCTTTCGGATCGAGACGCCGTGGCAATGATGGTCATTGACGTCTTCAGCTTGAGCAATTGGATCGCCTGCGACCCGACGCCACCGGCACCACCGATAATGAGGACTGTTCGCCTATCAGAACCGATGAGGCCTATTTTTTCGAAAAGCATCTCATAGGCTGTGAGGCTCGTCAGTGGAAAAGCTGCCGCGTCAGCAAACGAAAGAGTCTTCGGTTTCAAAGCCACGAGCCGTTCATCCACGAGTTGCCTAGTCGCGTAACACCCCGGCCGGTTGAGGTCTCCGCTATAGAACACCTCGTCTCCGACCTTGAAATGCGTCGCCTCATTGCCGCTCGCCCGCACAATCCCTGCAGCATCCCAACCAAGAATCACCGGTTGACCATCTGTCCCGGATCGTCGTGAACGGATCTTGTAATCAATCGGATTCAACCCAATAGCTTTGACCTCAACCAGAAGATCACGGCCAGTTGGGATGGGATCCGGCAGTTCCGTCAACTGAAGATTGAACACATCCAGCGTATGTGCCTGTGTGTAGCCAAGGGCTTTCATGTGTGCCTCCCAGTTCTGGCATCTACCATAAAGATCCACGAGCTCGGAAGACAAGGCCACCCATGATTGTGCGAATATGGGAATTTGACCATAATGGGGCCACAGAAATTCTGTTCATTTGAATTGGGCAACGGAAGCGAGGGAGACAAATCGAGTCTGCCTCACTGCAGAGAACTCGACAGAGGCTCCGCCCTCTTTACCATCTCGAAAGTTTATGACAACCGCTGAAGACGGGGGTATGGTCAGACTGTTTATAGGTCAAGGGCTGGTCGCGTGGGATACCTGAGAGGACATGAGAGGACCTAGAACGGTAATACTTTTTTCACATCCTGCTGCAATCTGACGAGGTCGTACTTCATAAGAAAATTGATTCTGAATCCCTCTCCTGACACATCGTTTTTATTAACTCGTTGCCCCCACAGAAACCCTCCACCGATCGTGATTCCTTCCGCCGGGCTATACATGAGATTACAGTCGAGATACTGCGTTCGCTTGTAGGTCTCAGCAGGAGAAAGTTCCGTTGTATTCACCTGAAGGAAACCGTAGGTGACCGTTGACCTCCAATGTTCATTCCAGAAATGCTGAATGGCCGCATAGCCTCCATAGGTCGGCTGCACGTTAATGGATCCCGACAACTCATATCCCGCGTCAAGATTGAGATTCTTCGTATCGTTAAAGTATCGACTGATCCCTTCTCCGTACACCCCCTGAAATACAATATTGTCTCGACCCCAGAGCCTCACAAGCCCTGATGCCATGATCCCATAGCCGAATACATGATCCGATTGCCCTGAGCTCGTCACCCCACCGACGGAGCGAAAGAGTCCCGCAGTGTTGAAGTGATAATCGTCGGTTTCATACCGATAGCGAAGGACAAAATCTGGGAATGGACTGGTTGAGGACACCGATTGAGCAGTGACCGGATTCGTTGAGGGAATCCCGGAAGAAGGCTGTTCAGCGGCGACCGAGATGGCATGTCGTGTGGCCAACCGGTGCGTATATCGTACTTGAGGGCTAAACTGGAAGATCCAAGAATTCGGACCATTGAAATCCACTGTTTCGGGGATCACATCCGAATCGTGAAAGGTCGACCACGTTTGCCCAACGAGAAGATTTTTTAACTGCCCGTAGAAATGCCGCAGGCGAAAATTGGTAGTGTTCCCGGGGCCGACAAAGTCAAATTCGATATAGGTTCGCAAAACATCCCATCGAGTATCCGTCCTCGTTTCAAGGCTGATGCGCGAGGCTCTTGCCGCCATATTGTAATTTGATGCATCGAGATTCGGTGTTGGAATAGATTCGGTCCGAAACTGGTTGATATTCCCAAGCGCACTGAAGTCATAAATCGCGTCGGTCCTGATATACCCTCCTACCCTGATCAGCGTATGGGAACCAGGAAAGCGGAAAAATCCGCGAAGGGCAGGGTCAAACGGTGCATTATCCAGTCGAGCATCCGCATACGCATCTTCTGTGACGAGCCCCCGTTCACGATCTATGGCAGGCACCTTCGTTTGAGTTCCCGGCGAAAGTTGTTCATCCGGCTGCGGCTCTCTTCTCCTCATGTCTTCAACTGATTGTTCGAGCTGCTTAACCCTGACTTTCAAGTCCTCTATCTCTGCCTGCTGAGTCCGTGCTTCAGAATTTTGGACATCGGAGCTGGGACCTTGCGCAAATGCCCAGGGCGACGCATATGTCACACTCAGAGCTACAAACGCATATGCGATTGCCAAATTCCACCGACACCGGTTCCTTCCACTCATGAAGAAACAGTGACTCCTAGTCAGCTTTCCTTGCTCTTTGCTCATTCCCGTTGAATGAAGATGATTTACCGGAAGTACGATCTCACAGGTAATTGAAATGTCTGTGGCGAGGAGAGACAAACTTTCGTGACTACTTCGGTCATGAAAAACCTACGAGAACAGAGAAGCTTTTGCAACTGGCAAATTCTCCGTAACGCTCAGAAAGCCATCTCCCCAGCAGTGTTTTCTCTCGGTAAATCGATGCTGGCTTGAATCGGCGTCTACTTCACCCTGGAGAACTCGGCGGGGATTCTGATTTCCTTGCCGTCTTGGAGGTTCACGACAAACACGGAGGCGGCGTTCGGATCGAATTGCTCGTAGGCGAAGAGAGCGGTAAATCGAGACCGATAGGCAGGACCATTCGTTTCATTTTTTCTTCCACGCTCGGCTTTGCCGATGTCGATGGCCTTGATCCGCTTCGACCCTTGCTGCAGCTCAATCAGCGCACCCTCGGCGAAGTACTCGTCGTCGCCGCAAAGCTGCACCTCGATCTCCATGTTCGGCATGTCCATCACTTTCTTGATGAACTCTTCCGGCATACGAATGTCCGTTTTCCGTTTCTTCGATTCCGCGGCCTCCTGGCGGCCGAATGCTTCAAGCCGGTACCGCTTCGTACGGAGAACGGCGCTTGCTCCGCAGGGATCCGTTTCAGGATCGGCACCGACACGGGTCGCCAGCGACGCTTGCTGAAGGACCTTCTTCACCTCGTCCTGGGAATTAGCTTTTTCCATCGGAGTGCGCCCGGTTTCGAGCGTCTTGTGGGCCTCTTCCGAGGACAAATTTACATCGATCGCCCAGGCAGAATGAGCCCCTATTGCCACTGTTCCGATCAGCCCCACGACCAATCTGATTAAACCACCAAACGTCATGAATTCAGATTCTCTCTCATGTAGGCACGGTCCTGCTAAACAGGCCTATCCTCTTGATAGGGGCGCATTGTAGGGGAACCGTCCAGCCTTTGCAATCACACCGCGAAGCGATGCCAGTTCGCATAGGGCTTGCGGTGATACAGCTCCTCGATATCGAGCGCAATCGGATACCCAACTGACTGCAACAGGCGAGCGACGAGTTTCAGCGGCAGACCCACCACGGTGGTATAATCGCCGTCGATCCGCGCCACCAGATCTCCGCCAAGTCCTTGGATCGCATAGGCTCCGGCTTTTCCCAATGACTCCTGGGAAGCAAGATATCGGCTATAGACATCTTCAACATCCACTTTCATGGTCACGTGTGTTGTGGCCGCCTCAACTCTGTCAATCCCTCGCTCATGACAGCAGATTGCAACCGCCGTATGGACATGATGACAGCGACCGGCGAGCCGACTCAGCATGGTGCGGGCGTCCTCAAGATGAAGGGGCTTCCCCAAGAGTTGCCCATCAAGTTCAATGACGGTATCACTGCCAAGGATGAAGTCTTGCAGACGAACCTGGGCGACGCAGCGGGCCTTTTCACGAGCGAAGTGCTTGGCCTGTTCGAGTGGCAACCACCCCGCCATCGGATGCTCAGGGAACTCGGATGTGCATACTTCGAAATCAACACCGAGCAGGGCAAGCAGTTCCTTACGCCGAGGCGAACCAGATGCGAGTACTAGCTGCATCGTGACGCCAGAGTTTCGGCCATATCGACTGATTCATCGTATGGAAGGACCACTCCACTCTGGGGTCTTATGTGAACCGCCTTGAGGATGGACTGGAGCTCCTCGACAGACGATACACGCACCATCTGGGCCCGAAGCGAAGCAGCATGGGGAAAGCCTTTACAATACCACCCCAAATGCTTGCGCATGCGATAGAACTGCTTGTGCCCAAAGATTTCCACAAACTGCTTGGCATGTTCGAGCAGAACGGCAAAGCGCTCGTCTAGCGAAACATTGCTGTGCAACAAGCCGGACTCAGGCCCGATCTCGCTACTCATTTGCCCCCGGACCAACTCCTTGGGACGAAAGAACCAGGGAGCGCCAAGCACTCCGCGTCCCACGAGAACACCATCAACACCGGTTTCACGAACCCGCCGTGATATGTCCTCGAGACACTGAATGTCGCCGTTCCCCAACAGCAATGTTCCGGTTCCTTGTACCAATGAAGCCGCTCGCGCAATCGCCGACCAATCGGCCACTCCCCGGTACATCTGCTTCAACGTCCGTCCGTGGAGGGAAATGACCGTCGGTTGTTCCATCAATAACTGCTCGACCCAGGCCTCCACCGTCACCGACTCATATCCCAGTCGGGTTTTGACGGAAACCGGAAGTGTCTCCCGTCGGCTCACCGGGTGCGCACCACGCTGTCGGTTCATCCGTTCAAAAACTTCGACACGTGCAGGTTTGAAGCCCCCTTGTTCGAGCGTCTGCCCGCCTGCCCAATCGTCGATGCCGCGTTTGGCCGCCTGGATCAGCGAGCGCGCCAGTTCGGGGGTACGGATGAGGCCGGCGCCGGATCCCGACGCCGCGACACTCTTGGAGGGACACCCCATGTTGATGTCCAACCCATCGAATCCCAATGCGCAGACCGCTTGTGCTGCTAAATAGAAAAGCTCCGGATCATTCCCATAGAGCTGCGCGACGATCGGCCGCTCAATCTCGCTGTACCGGAGTGTTTCCAAATGGATTTCCGGAGCGCGGCACACGTCATGTACATGTGTAAACTCCGTGAACGTCACGTCCGGCCTTCCGTGAGAAGCAATGACGGATCGGAAACAGGCGTCGGTGACACCGTCCATCGGGGACAGTCCAACAATCGGTCGAGGAAGGTGCTGCCAGAAATTCATGTCAGCTCATTGCGCAGTCGGGATTGGTTCGTTCGCAAGGCGATAGGCCTGACGGAGCCCCTCAGCCTCTACCACGGCCAGCTCCCCTACGTCGGGGGCCACCTCATAGATAAATGCGACAAATCGATCCACTTTCAACAAGAAGAAATCATACAGCTCGGCGAGCGGCTGAGGGTCACGGAACCAGAACGCCACAAATCCCTCCAACGCAATCCCTCGTTCACGAAGCCGACGGCATGACTCCACGAACATATCCGTAATCTCACCACTCCAGTGTAGGATTTCATAGGGGAGATACAGAGAGTGATAGAGGTCTAACTCGTGGGTGTACCCCGGATCCTCATTCCACTCCGGTCCTCTTGGCTCAACCTTGCCCAGTAGAACGTGAACATAGCGCTGATAGGCTGCTTCTATCGTCTCCCTGCTCGATGCTGATGTCGCTGACCCCAGCACCGCTTTCGCTTCACGGATAGGGACGGTCTTCTCGCTGTGACCTTCCTTTTGGAACACCGCCGCATAGCGTCGGGAGAACGCAGCAAATTCGTCCACGATCATTTCTGCCGGTTTCGTATCCACTTCCAAGGCCAGCCCCCTTAAGTTGGTGAGCCGTGGATGGCACAAAATCTGATCAAGCATCTCAAACAAGACCGGCGGAATAGGGGCTGCATGGGCATCTGTCCAAGCCGGCAATGCGGCGTCATCGGCGCGTAATACCCGTTGACTCGGATGCGCTCGGATTGATTCATGGATATCAAGGCCTGCAACATGAATCTCAACAACACGATTCAACGGGAACGCATCGAGAAATGTCTCAACGAACCGCGGCAACGAGATCGTCCGATACGCTCCGGTGTAGCGATACACCGTCCACAGATGCCCCACATCAAGGACAAGGCCACATGGCGACTGGTCGCAAATCACCTGAAAAAACGTCGGGATGGGCAACGTTCCCGCGACAAAGTAGGTGAGCGGCGGCATTTCAAGCAAAACCAACGGCCTGCTCCCATTCAGCAAACAACCTTGTTGATCAAGCTGATATTGCACCGCGGTGGCATTTTCGGCCACAACCTCCGCACTCCCTCGTGTATAGAGCGGCGGCAGATAGGTTCCATAGCAGTAGCCGGCAAAAACCTTGGCTGCGCATTCGTGATTGAGCCACGCACTCTGCAGAGCATGGAGGTGTTCGCCCGCTTCACGTACGGCTTGTTGAAACAGTTCGGACTCCGTCACTCCGGGTTGTGTCATCCATAAGCCTTCGCCATGATACGTCAATCGCGCATCGCCGACTTCGCTTCTCGTCACCGCCAAGGCCCGCGTCGTATTCCGAAAGATTTCGAAGTACGCCGGTGGCACTTGACGTGCGAGTAGACTTCGCCGCAAGCTAGGCAAATCCGGGGAGTGGACATCGACAGACAACCCCAAACCATGCAACGGAATCGCCTCAACCCGACTCAGGAATTCTTGATGAGCAGGCTCTCCGCAATCCATCTTTGGTCCTTCCGACAGGGCCACAATTCGTACCTAGTGTATGCCTGGAAACCATTGAATGACAAGGCGTTCAGCACTTCATGGGCTCAGAGAACCTTCTGCTATACTTGGCATACATTGCGGCGGCCAGGCGAGCAGATTCGTGAGATGAGAGGACCTGGCTGAGCAATGTTGGAGAAGGATATTCAACGGCTGCGAGGGGAGGATCCGCAGACTATTCTGGTTGGACATATGATGACACCCGGTGTAGTCCAAATTCCCGGAGATATATCGGTCACCGAAGCGGCCTCACTGCTAGAACGCGAGCGGATGCCCTGTCTTTTGGTCAAAGATACCGAATGGCGTTTTGGACTCATGACTCCGACCGACATCGTCAAGAAGGTCGTGGCTCAAGGACTCGAACCAGACGATGTCGAAGTGCGGACCATCATGACACGTCCGGTCCAATTCATCGAGTATGATCGAGCCATAGAAGAGGCCTCTAGCCTCATGATGTCCTCAGGAACCCCGATCCTCATCGTCACCAAGGAAAACCAACCGGTCGGTGTGTTGACTGCCCGAGACCTCGTGCTGTCACCCAAGCGATGTGTGGCCAATATTTCGGCAACCGTCAGTGTGATGGAGGGAGAGGGCGCAGGAACAGCCCATCAGAGCACCATCACCCAACTAAGCCATGCCGGTGCGTCGCTGATCTCTTCCGCCTTATTGTTACCCGGGGCCCGAGTTATTTTAGGCTTCTCTCTCTCAGAAACGATGAGTCCTCTCACGATCAGAGGGACCGTGTTGAATAACGCCGGCCTTGAGGCCGTATCGGGTGTGACCCGACCCATTTTATCCACGCCGCCTGCCGTGGAAGTCCAGTTTCTGGACCTTTCTCCGGCAGATCAGTCTCGAATCAAAGCCTGGGTCCTCGGGCACCTTCCTCCCTCCTCCCTCAGTTCATCGTAGACCGGTCCTGTTTGCATCAATCTTTGACGAGGATCCGATCCGTTGGTAAGCTTTCTCATTACTCATTCACAAGGACAACCATGACGATGACCAGCAAGTCTGCATCGCTTCGACCCCGCCCCGCCTTATCGCGAGAGGATATTCTCCAGCAGATCAGCCTGTTACTCGATAGTCCGGAAGACGACCTCCATGCCGCACTCATGCGTGAGCTCATGACAGGGCTGTTGAAGCTGCATGAGGCGCAGCTGGATCTCCTGGATGTCAAAATAGTGAACCGCGCGGTCAAAGAACTCCGCCATGCCTTCGGTGTATTCCATGGGTATCGCGACCGCAAAAAAGTGAGCATTTTTGGATCTGCACGGACTCCCTCCGACGATCCCAATTATCAGCTGGCCCACCAATTCTCCCAGGCCATTGTGCGAGCGGGGTTCATGGTCATTACCGGTGGTGCCGATGGCATCATGCGTGCTGCACAAGAGGGTGCAGGACGTGAGCACAGCTTCGGCGTCAACATCATGTTGCCGTTCGAACAAGGACCGAACTCGACGATCGCCGACGACCCGAAACTGATCACCTTCAAGTATTTTTTCACCCGCAAATTGATGTTCCAAAAGGAAGCCAACGCCATCGCACTGTTCCCCGGAGGGTTCGGCACACATGACGAGGGATTTGAAATCCTGACTCTCGCGCAGACAGGAAAGAGTGATCCCCAGCCGATCGTCTGTCTTCAGGCTCCCGGCTGTGACTATTGGGACGATTGGGCGGCATTCATCACCAGACAACTCCTGCACCGCCAACTGATCAACGAGGAAGACCTGGCTCTCTTCACTATCGTGACCTCCGCCGATGAAGCCGTGAGCCACATCCTCCGCTTCTATCGGCGCTATCACTCCATGCGATTCGTGGGCAGGCAGCTGGCTATGCGACTGAAACAGCCCATCTCTGCGGAACAACTTGAACAGATCCGGGAACGCTTTTCCGATTTACTCTCCGACGGCACCTTTGAACAGAGCGGACCACTGCAGGAAGAACTCGATGAACCGGCCATACGAGAGCTGCCACGGCTCGTATTCAGCTTCAACCGACGTAGTGCCGGACGGCTCCGCCACCTGATCCACCACCTCAACGACTTGTAAGGCACTCCGATTCCATGTACAGTTGGTCTGTTGTTATAGAGGTCCGCTCCCAAGTCTATGGCTCCCGTATCGACTGCTTCACCATTCTACGGTCCCCCTGACATCGTCCTGTACCATGCGGACTGCTTTGACGGGTTTGGAGCCGCCTGGGCGGTCTGGAAGAAATTTCCGAACGCCAGATTTCTCCCCGTCAAACACGGCCAACCTCCGCCTTCTGATCTCAATGACCGTCGGGTACTGATCGTCGACTTCAGTTATGCACGGCCGATTCTGGAGACGATGGCCGCAGAAACGAAAGAACTCCTGATCTTGGACCACCATATCACCGCCGAACGGACCTTGGCCGGATTTCCCCATGCCTACTTTGACCAGACCAAGTCCGGAGCCGTCTTGAGCTGGGAATGGGCTCATCGAACGACGGCACCTTGGCTGCTTCAGTATGTGCAAGACAAGGACTTATGGACCTGGGCATTACCAGGCAGTCGTGAAATCAGCGCGGCATTGGCATCCTATCCGCTCGACTTCAACCTGTGGGACAGATTTTTGCAATCGACACTTGAGCAGGAAGGGCGAGCCATCCTCCGCTATGAAAAGGAACTCGTCGGGAAACTTGCAGCACAGGCGGTGATGGTCGCCTTCCAGGGAGAAGTCGTTCCGTCCGTCCAGAGTGCGATCCTTACGAGCCAGATCGGCGAGCGGCTTTCTCCGGAGTATCCGTTTTGCGTAATTTGGCACGATCGAGATGGCCGTCGCTATTTCAGCATGCGTTCGCGAGCGGATGGGACGGATGTGGGTGCGATTGCCGCCTCATTCGGCGGTGGAGGCCATACCCATGCCGCTGGGTTTTCGGTTCCGTTGGGCCACGATGGATCCCCCCCAAGCGACCCGCAATTGCCTCGCTTGGTGACCGCTCGACACCAACACCTATAACCTCGAGTCGTCGTGATCCCACTCCATGACGATAATCCGACCAGACTGACCCCCCTCGTGACGATGGCGTTCATCGCCATGTGTTTCGTCGTGTTTGTCTATCAGAGTAATCTGCTGGAGATGCCGGCTCAGCTTTTTGCCGTTCAGTACGGTGCGATTCCATCCGTGATCTTTGGCAACGCCACCCTCCCAGAGGAAGCGACCGTCGGGTTTCCCGCCGTATTCACATTGGTGACGAGCATGTTCCTGCATGGAGGTTGGATGCACCTGCTGGGAAACATGCTGTACCTGTGGATTTTCGGGAACAATGTTGAAGACGCCATGGGCCATGCGAAGTTCGTCGTCTTTTATGTCCTATCCGGTATTCTGGCAGCGCTCAGCCATGCGTTCACCGATCCTTCCTCCGAGATTCCGATGGTCGGAGCCAGCGGAGCCATTTCTGCGGTACTGGGCGCCTACCTTTTGCTCTATCCGCGCGCGCGCGTGTTGGTGATGCTCCCGGCAATCGGAATGACCCGGGTGCCGGCCGGCATCGTCCTAGGAATGTGGTTCGTGACTCAACTCGTCAGCGGAGGCATGAGCATAGGCTCCACAGGCGGTGGGGTCGCCTTCTTCGCTCACATCGGCGGATTTCTTGCGGGTATGGCGTTAATCGGACTGTTCAAGCGGAAGGACGTGCGGTTCTTTGCTCCTGGACGGTCAACCTGGGATCGATAGCAAAGCAATCCGGATTAGGCCAACGCACGTTAGGCAGTATCCAACATTTCTCTAACTTTCCCGATCAACCCGGTCTGGCGATACGGCTGCTGCAGAACAAACCGCTGATTGATTCGGTGCTGTCGAATCGTTTCATCATCATAACTGGATAGAAACAATGCCTTCATCGTGGGCTGGAGGTCTAACAGCCGCCTGGCCAATTCACGCCCGCCGATTTCCGGCATGACCAATGGACTTACCGTAAGATGCACGATCCCCTGATACTGTTGCGTCAACATCAGCGCCTCGACCGGTGAGGCGGCTTCCAAAACATGGTAGCGGTGCCGCTGTAAGACCGACTTCGCTAACTTCCGTTCAATTTCGTCTTCTTCCACCAATAAGATGGTCTCTCCTCCCCTGGCCAACATGGACTTCGGAAGTGAATCCTCCTGTCCGTCTGGGACGGACGCAGCGGGAAAGGACATACGGACGACCGTACCCTGCCCTGGCCGGCTCTCCACACCCAGCCGACCTCCATGTTGTTTCACAATCCGAAAGACAGCGGTCAGGCCGAGTCCAATATTCATTTCCTTCGTTGAAAACAATGGCTCAAACATGTGGGCTTGAGTATCCAAATTCATGCCGGTTCCGGTATCACTGATGGTGATCTCAACCTGGGACGCCGCCGCACCGACCTGAGTTGTCCGGGCGGATTTCACCGGCGCTTCGATCGTCTTGACGTCGATCGTGAGCCGACCTCCATTCGGCATGGCATCCCGCGCATTCACCGCCAGCTGAAAGAGGATGGTTTCCAGCCCCTCTCGGTCAACTTCTACATGTGCCGCCTGGGGATCCAACTGAACCCGCAACTCAATGTGCTCTGGCAGAAGATCAGCTATCATGCCGCGCACTTCACCCAATACGGCATGGACCGACACCTTGTTTCGATCCGAATCTCTCTCGAGATTGAGTGCAATGAGTTGTGCCGTAAGCGTGGCGGCTTGTTCTCCGACCTTAAACAATTCGTCGACCGTCCCTCGAAGCGGATCATGTTGTTGAAGGTGCGTCAACATGATCCCGGTCTGTTTCCCGACAGCTGAAAACAGAGATCCGAACTCCCCCGCAATTCTCGCCGCGACTCGGCCGACCGCCTCAAGTTTCTGCGCCTCCTGGAGCTGCCGTTCAAGCCCCTGCCGGGTGAGTTGCCCTTCTCGCAAATCCGTTTTGGCCTTGGTCAAATCTGATTTTAACGCGGCGATCCTGGCTTCCAATTCGGCCTTTGCGGCAGCCAAGTCCTCTTCAGTCTTCTTCAACCCTTCGACATCTTTCTGTAGGGAGTCGTTCTCTTTCTGGACGACCGCCGTATTTTCAAGAGCCACTCCATAGAAGACCGCCATCACGACCAGCACCGGGATACCCAGCAACTGTCCGGTCACCGGCGCTCCCGTGTTCAGAATACCTTCATAGAGGACCACAGAGTATCCGGCGCTCAACAGCAACGAGAGACCGAATAGATGACTGAGTCGCCGAACGGATGCCGCCAGCAACATGAGCACAAAATAGGTGATATAGAGATCAGATCGGGCATTCCCTGAGAGATAAATGGCAGCGGTCACTAGAATCGTATCGAGAGCCACCAGCATGGACCCAAACCAGGCGGCTTCAAATACGGTTCGAGGCAACATGACCAGGGCAATGACCCCAAGCCAGAGTCCCAACACCAGACTATTGGTTGTCACTCGACTCAGGACGGGGTCGGCACCGAACAGCAGCTCGTAGGACAAGATGATCGTGACCAGCCCCTGAAGGACAAGATAGCGCGATCCTGAGTCCGTCAGCATCCGATAGAGTCGGTCTGGGGCTTGGCGGGAGCGAGATTGGGCCGGACGAGTTCCCATGCTAAGTCTACCTCCAGAGGTGGAAATAGCCGGAAAACAGCAAATTGTGTGCCCTCCGGCCCATAGCGAATTCTTCGGTTTTCTGCCTGTGCCGTACGAGGTCGGACCGCTTCCGAACCATCAAGGGACAAAATCGAACGGACAGGGTCGGTCAGGAACGAACTTTTTGGAGGAAATAGATGTCGTCGTTAGCCTATGGAGCAGATGGAATGGCGGAGGGAAGGTTATGGACTCGCGACAAGAATTGCTGAGCTGATGCGACCACGGTTGCTCTTTCCGGAGCCGTAAAAGTCACATGACCCATCTTCCTTCCCGGACGAATCACCCGCTTGCCATACAGATGCACCGAGGCGCCTGGGGTGGAAAAGGTTTCCCGGCTTCCCTCACCGGACATCACAACGGTCACCTCGTCACCAAGGAGATTCACCATGACGGCAGGGGACAGCAGTCTCACTTCACCCAATGGAAGACCGCACGTCACGCGAACCTGCTGCTCAAATTGAGAGACGGTACAGGCATCCACGGTGTAGTGCCCGGAGTTATGCGGACGCGGCGCAATTTCATTGATGAGCAGGCGACCGTCTTGGGTCTGAAAGAGCTCGATACAGAAGATTCCCACTCCATGCAGCTCAGCCACCGCCCGGGCGCTCAGCTCACAGGCGGCCTCGGCGTCACTGGAAGAGATGGAAGCAGGAACGACGCTATCCCGCAGAATCCCTTGCTCATGCCGATTCTCAACGACGGGATAGACACGGGTTTCGCCGTTTCCAGATCTGACCACGAGGACCGAGAGCTCTCGCACAAAGGTAACGACCTGTTCGGCGATCCACCGGACCCCGGAGGAGGGTGTGCTGAGGATCTGCTCGAACTGCGCGATCTCAGAAGACTGCCTGATCAGCCATTGACCCTTTCCGTCGTACCCACTTGTCGCCGTTTTACAGATCAGTGGAAGGCCGAGACATTTGATCGCATGATGAAGCTGATGGACCGACTGCACCTCAGCAAAGTCCGGAACGGGAATCGAACAGGACGACAGGAACTGCTTCTGAGTCAGGCGGTCTTGGAGAATTCGCAGGACGGCACTCGAGGGACGCAGCGGTCGACGTTGCTCAAGCCATTGACAGAGCTCGACCGGGATATTTTCCCATTCCAGCGTCATGGCTTGAACCGAGTCGACGAATCGCTCCCGGGTATCATGATCTGCGAAGGATGTAGAGAATGATTGGTCCGCAATCCGATGGGCCGGTGCATCGGAATCAGGATCCCACACAGCGACCCGATAGCCCATGCGGCGAGCCGCTCCGGTGAACATCGCGCCAAGTTGTCCACCGCCAAGGACCCCCACCATAGACCCTGGCTCGAGTGTTGGCTCTATCACGATCGCCGTTGTCCAGCGGGCATCTTGGTCACGATTCCCTTCGCCTCAGGGGAGCGGAGAACCGTCTCCGTCTGAATACGCCGGTACGCGATCAGTCGCTCTGCTATGTCAGGACGGCTTCCGGAGAGGATCTGTGCGGCAAGGAGGCCGGCATTTTCGGCACCGCCGATCGCCACTGTTGCCACGGGAATGCCTTTGGGCATCTGCACGATGGAGAGCAATGAGTCCAGGCCTCGAAGGTTTTCTGTCGGAATGGGCACGCCGATCACGGGGAGATGCGTCTTGGCGGCGAGCATTCCCGGAAGGTGAGCGGCACCGCCTGCCCCGCCGATAATCACTTGAATACCCCGTTCTGAAGCCGTGGTGGCATACTCAAAGAGTCGGTCTGGTGTCCGATGCGCTGAAACTACAAGAAGTTCATACGGGATACCCAATTCAGCTAAGATCGCCCCGGCTTTTTCAAGGATAGGAAAGTCGGACTTACTCCCTCCCAATACGCCAACGATCGGCGGTCCCTGTTGCACGCTAGCACGGATACTGCTCCCAGACCGTCGGAGCGGCAACCTGCTCTTACCCATACCCTCCGCCTCCTTTGATTCGACACACCCCACACAATTACCAACCTGTGATGGCGGCACCATAGCGAGTCCGCCAAACCGGGTCAAGACAATCCGCTAAGCCGGTATGCAAGGGATTCCCTCAGCATTGTGCACGTCAGAGATTCTCACCCCCAGAAACCTTCTGTCATGGGGCCTAAGCTGAAAGTCGGTTGGGGAAATTTAGCGAGAGGTTGAAATAAAATGGCCCAGGGGAGTTCCCCTGGGCCATTTTGCTCGACCAATCTTTAGTACCTCAGCGATCGCCGCGGCACCTTTTACTTACTTACCGCCAGGTGCTGCTACCTTCGGCGCGAACATCTCAAACAGACTAGGTTCACGCTCCAGATAGTCAGGTGGGAAGAAGTTGAACCGCCGCCACAGTTCGTACCAGAGCGGCACACGATTCATGATCACCCAACCCAGCACCTTGGTTCCTTGTCTCACCTGAGCTTGCTCGGGCCATGGCTGAGAATCCTCAGGGTCCGGAACCACCCAGAATCGATAATTGCCCTTCCCATCATCGATCTGGTCAACCACCTTGATGATACCTCCACGGGTACCGGCCATTAGGCCAGGCCAGGCCGGCAAGGGAATAGCGGGAACTCCGAAGAAGAGGATCCGCACCTTGCGCCCAGGCTTCAGGAGTGGAGAATCCAACCCTTCAGCAACCATCTCAATGGCGGGATCGGTTGCAAGAGGAGAAATCGTGACGAGATTCTCTCCCTGCTTCACCGTCTCGTTGATGCCGACTTTATTCATCTTCACAACGGTGCCGTCCATCGGCGAGTACAGTTTTGCCGCTTCAATACGCTGTTGGACCCCCTGTTGCCGATAGGCAATGTCCGCCAATGATTCGGTCGCCTTCGCCGCTTCAGCAACGGCGGAATCACGCGACGCAATTGCGTCCATCAACTTTTGGTTCACATCAGCTGAAACTTGGTCACGCCCGAAGCTCAACGATGACCTGGCCTGCTCCGCAGCCTGTAAACTCGCTTGTGCCGCCTGTAAACCTGCCTTGGTCCCGATCTCAGTTTGGATCGTCAACTCAAGTTCACGTTGTGAGACCAATCCTTCCCGAACCAGTTGCCGGTGACGGTCGACGTTGAGTTGAGCTGTGTGCACGTCGATCTTGAGCTGTTCGACCTTCTGCTGTGCTTCACGCACTTTATTATCAGCCTCAACAACCCGTGCCTCGGCTGAAGGGACTGCAGCCTGGACTAGTTTTTTCATTTCACCGATTCGTCGGTTCAGCTGATCTGCCCTGGCTAATGCCGCCTGCCTGGTTTTCTCCAAGGCGTCTTTCCTCTGTTCGAAGAGAGGAAGGATCTCCGGCGCCATGAAGGTCGGATCGTAATCCTCTAGCTCGCCGATCAGTTCACCCTTCTTAACCTTCACACCTTCATAAATGTGCCAGGCTTTGATTCGTCCGGTAATCCGAGATTCGATATTCTGGGGACGATCATAGGGAGTATAGGCAGAAACCTTGCCTGACGCTTGAATCGTTTGCGTCCAAGGGACAAACTCAAGGATGATCAGAAACAAGAGAAGAATCGTAAGAATAGCACGAGACGCCGTAAACATCCCTCTCGGGATCTGGACCGCCTGCCAGCAAGGCAACTTTGCCAATGCCGGGCCCTGTTCAATCGTGATCGCTTCCAAGCCGACCCCTCGTTGAACCAGCGCGCGCTCACCGCTATTATCATGACCGTGACTTAGGCTAGCCATGGAGCCTCCATAATAAAAATGCTGCTATGAATTCGCCGTTTCAACGACTTACGCATGAGTGTGATGCAACATGATACGTCGATCCGCATGATCCGTAAGGTTCGGATCGGTCGATACAAAGATCACCGACCAGGCCTCGTCCTTCGAGCAAAGCCGTCGTAAAATCCGCTCGCGCAATGATGGCTCAAGGGAATGAATCAAGCCGTCGAACACGAGCACTTGCGGACGGCCAAGAATCGCACGGGCCAGAAGAATCTGCACCACATGCGTCGGCGACAGGGATTCACCGAGTAAGGAGATATCGGACTTCACTCCGCGTGAAAGTCCCTCAACATCCTCTTCCAGCTCAGTGAACCGTAGCGCCCAGTTCAGGTCATCATAGGTGACATAGGAACGCCCCATCACGATGTTCTCTTCGATCGTGCCCTTGACCAGGGACAACTGGGAGTCGATCATCACGCTTCGGCACTGATTGATTGCACTAGGATCGAGATAGCGAAGGTCGACCCCGTTATATTGCACAACGCCACCGGTCGGCACTTCAAGACCGCCGAGCACTCTCGCCAATGCCGTCTTCGCAGCCGTGGTTTTGGCATAAATCCCAAGCTTCTCACCGGGAGCCACATCCAGGTTGAAGCCATCGAACACGGCCACACCACCGTGAACCAAACTGACCCCTTTGCAGGTGACCCGAATGCCTTGCCCAAGATGTTTGGGCAGAGCCACGACTGATTCGGTGGAGACAAAGTCCTGATCTTGACTAAACACTTCATCAAGGTGTGTCAGGGAGGCAAAGAAATAGTACACAAACCCCATGTTCTTAATGAGAGAGTCAAAATTGATGACCAAGGCGCTGACCACCGCTTGCACGGCAACCAGCTGCCCAAGTGTCAATTGTCCTGCGGCTAAGAGCGAGCCTGAGATACCTATAGCCCCGGCCTGTGCAAGCGCTTGCCCTCCCACGGATCCGATGTACTGTCGTACGAGCACGGCAAACCGCGCCTTCCGAGTTTCGACATACCGGCTGACCAGTGCGTCAGTCTTCTGGATAAGAAACGGTTTGCTGTCGGTCGCCTTCAGTTGCAAGGCATTGCGCGACACCTCTTGGATAAAATTGAAGACATCGTACTTGGCATGAGACATTGCGAGCGTCGTTTTCAATGCACCCCGGGAGAGCACAAAAAACGTGATCGCAAAACCAGCCATCAATAGTAAGTTGTATACGAGAAAATAGGGATGGTAGACGACCAGCATGATCATGCCGACCGTTCCGCCCACCACCACATTCAAGAGATCAATCAGCAACGTGGAAAGCGCCCGCTGCATGAAGACTGTTTCGATGAAGTAGTTGGCCAGCTCTGGACGAGCCCCTTTGAATCGATTGCGGGGCAGCGCCTCAACCATCGCCACCGCCACTCGCGCAAAAAGTCGGCGCTGGACGACGTCCACCGCGTAGAAGTGAAAGGTCTTGAACAGACCCACGAACAGCAGGACCGAGAACATGATTGCCGTCAAGGTCCATATCATGACCGGCTGAATAGCATAGGAAAAGGTACTGACCAATTCCTGCACGGTCAACGGAATGATAAGAGAGAAAAAGCCGACAGCCAGGGCGTAAGAAATGAGCAAGCTCATGATCTTTTTTTCAGCCTTCATGGCTACCGACAGCTGCCTCATCAATGCTTGGAACAGGCCCTGGTTACTAGCGCCCTGAGGTTCGCTCATGACCACCCCCAGTAATATGTCAGAATGTGAATCATCGGCCCCCTACCAACTTTGTATACAGCAGAACCTAGTCTATTCTTGGATCAATATCCAAGCCCACCAAATGAACTATGCGATACTACGAAGCACATCCCGCGCGCTTAGTCACGTCCTTGTATTTTTCGACCTGATGAGCCCGCGGAATTTAGTTGGTCTCCATATTTAGCAAGCACGCCATCAGCCAGTGGCTTCGACAATGCGCCCCTCGCCCATAACATGCCTCCACGAGCCACGGCATAGTCAGCTTGGGCGCGGTAGAGATCGTACGCTGCCTCGACCACCGCACGCTCTCGTAGGTTGACGAAGAGCACACTCGTCGCTCCCATGTTGAATCGGGCCCGTTCGCCTTCCTCCAATGTCTTCGCCAAGCGCAAAGCCTCGGTTGCCGCCTTCACTCGATCTCTGGCCCGCACGATGGCCGAAAGCCAGTTGTCCACATCGATCGCGACCTGTTTCTCGGTATAGATTTGCTTATAGGCCAATCGCTGCTGCTGCGCTTCTGCGTACAGGACCTTTCCGCGGGCAGCCCGATTGAATAACGGCATGCTAAAGCGGGCACCAAAATGGTAGCCGAACCCTCCAATCCAATAGATGCCACCCACCGCCGGCCCTCCGTCAAGCGTGAGCTTCGGAAGCAAATTATTCTTCGCCAATTTCAGTTCGATGTTGTTTAATTTGGCTTCAATGTAGAGATCGCGCACTTCTGGACGATCCTCCGTGGCTTCCACCTTAAAAGCCGCCACATCCTCTTCGCTGGGCAAGGGCGTTTCCCCCTGGAATTCGGGAGCCCATTCAGGACGAGGTGTCACCGGCTCGCCGTTCTCCCAAAGAAAGAGCGCAAGCTTATATTGCTCATACTCCACCTTCCGTTGGGCGGCAATGGTAGCCTCGCGACGCCGCTGAACCTCTTCTCTGGCTTCGACCACGTCAATGGGAGCAACCGCGCCGGATTTGGCCTTGCCCTCAACCATGTGATAGCGGTCTTCCGCAACGGCCAGCGTCCGCTTCACAACATCAGCTTGCTTAGCGGCGACCTGCCAATCCCAGTATTGCACGGCACCGGCAAGATAGAGATCTTGCCGTTTCTGGGCCACCTTCACTTCGGCTTGCGGCCCGGCAAGCTCCGCCTGTTGAAAGGCCGCATACTCGTCGTTGATCATGAACCCCCGCAAGAGATTCATCGACCCGCCGAAGATGATATTTTGCTGTGTATAGAACAGTTCGTTATCCGTCGGGAACGCTACCGGGCCAGTGCCTGCGCCGCAGGTGAAGGAAGGGCCCTCGCCGCTGATCGCAGTACAATCCCCGAAACCGTTACGAATCCCAGTGAATGCCTCAAGCCCATAGGGGTGGCCGATCTTGAGGAAGGTATCGCTATAACCAGCCGTTAAGGTATTCGGCACACCACTCGCGTTCGTCAGGTTATACGTCATAAACCGGTCGACCTCGACCTCGTTCTTCAGCTTCGGCTCCCAGGCACCCAGCGCTTTCAGGATTTTCGCCCGAGCCTGCGCCCGCTCCAGTCCGGTTGCCCGAAGCAACGGATGGGTCAACTCAATCCTCGCCAGCACCTCCTCAATGGTCAGGGGGGCGGTGCGGGCGGACTGCGCTTTTAGTGCACTTGAATCATGCACCGGTTGCGCCACGGTCGTCACCGGAAGCAGGGTTAGAATTACGAATAAGAGAGCGACCATCGAAGGATGCTCCTTGTGCCGGATTAATCGCGGCCCGGTTGTTTAACGCCGTAGGCACCAGCTGCCGTCAGCGGGTCTCCGTACTTGGCCAACTCGCTTTCAGCCCAGGGCTTGGACAACGCACCCTTGGCCCATAACATACCCCCGCGGGCCACCGCGTAGTCGGCTTGCGCCCGATAGAGCTTGTACGCCTGCTCCACCACGTTGCGCTCCCGGAGATTCACGAAGAGGACCGTGCTCGCGCCCAGATTAAACCTGGTCCGTTCGCCCTCTTCTAGAGTCTTAGCCAATCGCAAGGCTTCCGTCGCCGCCTTCACCCGATCTCTAGCCCGCACGATCGCGGAAAGCCAGTTGTCCACGTCGATGCTGACTTGTTGTTCGGTGTACAGCTGCTTGAAGACCAATTGCTGCTGTTCTGCTTCTGCGGTCATGACTTTCCCGCGCCCTTCTCGCTGGAACAGCGGCATCTTAAATTGCGACCCCATCCGATACCCCACGCCCACAATCCAGTCCGCTGGAGCCTCCATACGGCCTCCACTAAAATCCCACGTCGGGAGCAGGTAGTTCTTCGCGAGCTTAAGATCAATGTTGTTCATCTTGGCTTCAATGTAAATGTCTCGCACTTCCGGCCGATCTTCTTTCGCCGCCACTTTGTCCGCGGCGATTTCCTCCGCGGTCGGCAAAGGCGTCTCGCCCTGGAACTCCGGCGCCCACTCCGGACGTGGGGTCACCGGCTCGCCGCCCTCCCAGAGGAAAAGGGACAGCTTGTATTGCTCATATTCGACGTTTCGTTGTGCGGCGATCGCCGCCTCTCGCCTGGCTTGAACTTCTTGGTTGACCTCTATGACATCGAGCGGCGCCACCTTCCCGCCCTTGGCCTGCCCTTCAATTTGCTTGAGCCGATCCTCGGCAACGGCCAAGACGCGCTTCACCATCTCAGCCTGTCTGACGGCAACCTGCCAATCCCAATATTGAACGGCCCCGGCGAGATAGAGATCCTGCCGTTTTTGCGCTACCGCAACCTCCGCCCGTGGCCCCGCCAACTCAGCCTTTTGATACTCGGCGTACTCGTCGTTCATCATAAAGCCGCGCAACAGATGGAATTCCCCGCCGAAGATCATTTGCTGCAGCGGGTAGAACCCCAATGGGTCAGGAATATACCCGACCGTCCCTGCGTCCAAACCTTGCGATCCTGTCGCTTCAGTAGGATGCCCGGCAATAGACCGATCCCCGAACCCATTGCGGATACCGGCACGAACCGTGAAGCCCCAGGGATGCCCGACCTCGAGCTTGGTGTCGTTAAATCCTCCCGTCGCCACCTCTTGGGGAATCAAGAAATTATAAATTTGGATACGATTGACATTGGTCGTGTTTTTAAACGTCGGTTCCCAGGCCCCGAGCGCTTTGAGTATTTTCGCACGGGCCTGCATCCGCTCGACGCCGGTCGCCCGAAGCAACGGATGGGTCAGCTCTATACGGGCCAGGACTTCACTGATGGTCAAGGGCTCGGTGCGGACGGACTGCGCTTTCAGCGCGCTCGCATCGTGCACCGGTTGCGCCAGGGTCGTCACGGGAAGCAAGATCAGAATCATGAATAAGAGAGCGGCCATCGCAGGATGCTCCTTGTGCCGAGTTAATCGCGGCCCGGTTGTTTGTAGCCGTTCAGACCCGCCGCCGTCAGCGGATCGCCATACTTCGCCAACGACTCCGTCGGCCAGGGCTTCGACAACAGCCCCCTGGCCCATAGCATCCCTCCGCGCGCCACAGCGTAGTCGGCCTGTGCCCGATACAGCTTGTACGCTGACTCCACCACGTTGCGCTCACGGAGGTTCACGAACAGCACGGTAGTAGCCCCCATATTGAAGCGGGTTCGCTCCCCTTCCTCCAGCGTCTTGGCCAATCGAAGGGCTTCCGTCGCCGCCGTCACTCGATCTCGGGCGCGCACAATCGCCGAGAGCCAGTTGTCCACGTCGAAGCTGACTTGCTGCTCGGTATATTGCTGTTTCAACATCAATTGTTGCTGGCCCACCTCCGCAGCCATGACCTTCCCGCGGGCTTCCCGCTGAAACAGCGGCATCTCGGCGTGCACCCCGAATCGGTAGCCGATGCCGACGATCCAATCCGTAGCACCATCGGTCGGCCCTGATTCCAGTGTCAACTTCGGGAGCAGTTTGTTCTTGGCGAGCTTGAGATCGATATTGTTCTTCTTGGCTTCGATATAGAGGTCCCGCACTTCCGGCCGGTCTTCTTTCGCCTCCATTTTATAGGCCGCAACCTCGTCTTCGGTCGGCAGCGGCGTTTCGCCCTGGAATTCCGGCGCCCATTCCGGTCGCGGCGTCACCGGCTCATTATTCTCCCAGAGATAGAGAGACAGTTTGTATTGCTCATACTCGATGTTCCGTTGCGCCGCGATCGCCGCCTCCCGTCGTCTCTGCACCTCTTGGGTCGCCTCGACCAGATCGAGCGGCGCCACCCTCCCGCCCTTGGCCAACCCTTCAACCTGGGCCATACGATCTTCAGCCACGGCCAGGGCGCGCTTCACCATCTCGGCCTGCCTGACAGCAACCTGCCAATCCCAGTACTGTACGGCTCCGGCGAGATAGAGATCCTGCCGTTTCTGCGCCACCTTGATCTCCGCCTGCGGCCCCGCGAGTTCAGCCTGTTGATACTCGGCGTACTCTTCGTTGATCATCAAGCCACGTATCAACTCGAACGACCCGGCGAGGATGATTTGCTGTTGCGGATAAAGGAGCTGGAGATCAGGAATAAGCGCCACGAAGTTCTGATTGATGCGATCTCCCATGCCATTGCGGACTCCGCCCTGGAACCGAAAGCCCCAAGGATGCCCGACCTCGAGCTTAGAGTCGTTATACCCTCCATTAACCATATGCGGAATGAATTGAGAGGTCGTCGTGAGATTCCAGAGGTTATACCGTTCGGCCTCGGTAATGTTCTTGAACGTAGGCTCCCAGGCCGCGAGCGCCTTCAGGATTTTCGCCCGGGCCTTCGTGCGCTCGGCGCCCACCGCCCGAAGCAGCGGATGCGTCAACTCAATACGGGCGAGGACTTCCCCGATGGTCAGTGGTTCGGTGCGCGTCGACTGAGCCTTCACGGCACGCGAGTCACTCACCGGCTCAGCCAGTGCGGTCATTGGCAAAATTATTAGCAGGGCCAATACCAGAGCGACCATGTGGGATGCTCCTCTCGTATACATTCGGTGGACGGCGCACACAGTAGCAACCTCGTCTTCTTTTTTCAAAATAGATAAAACAGATTTGTGATATCGATTAATCCGATGGTATAGTACCGCCTCTTCCCGAAGGCTTAGAGCTATATGGATTGGTTGAACTATCATCATCTCCTCTATTTTTGGTCCGTCGCCAAACATGGGACTGTGACCAAAGCCTGCGAAGAACTCCGCCTCGCTCAACCCACCGTCAGCGGGCAGATCCATCTGTTGGAAAATACCTTGGGCGAGAAATTGTTCATTAGAACAGGCCGCCGCCTGGTGCTGACGGAGATGGGCCAACTCGTGTTCAAGTACGCGGAGGACATCTTCTCAACCGGGCAAGAGCTGATGAATACCGTGAGGGGACAGGGGAACGGACAGCCGACGCGTCTGGTCGTGGGCATCGCCGACGCAGTTCCCAAACCGCTCGCCACCCAACTGCTCAAGTCCGCCCTCAAGTTATATAAGCCGACCCGCTTGATCTGCCAGGAGGATAAACTGCGCCAGCTTCTGACCGATCTGGCCGCCCATCGGTCGGATTTGGTGATCGCCGATACTCCGGCTCCACCTGGAGTGAAGGAGCATGCGTACAACCACCCATTGGGTGAATCAGGAGTAACGCTGTTCGCCACGGCGAAGGTAGCTGCCAAGTATCGTCGAGACTTTCCCCACTCACTCCACAACGCGCCATTCCTCCTCCCCACCTCGAGCGCCGTGCTTCGTCGCTTGATGGACCAATGGATGGTCAACCACGGCATACATCCCATCGTGGTCGGCGAATTCGACGACAGTGCGACCCTCAAAGCCTTCGGTCAGGACGGCCATGGGATCTTCCCCGGCGCCACAGTGATCGAAAAGGAGATCTGTCGCCAATATCAGGTGCAGGTAGTTGGACGGCTGGACGGGACTATCCAGCATTTCTACGCGATCACCGTTGAACGGCGGCTGAAGCACCCGGCTGTCCTCGCGCTTGTCCGGACTGCCCGACGCGAGTTGCTCTGCTAACAAGGTGTTGAAAAAGTCCTCCAGCTTCGTTCTCGCATCGCTCAGAGGCTCAAGTTTCAGAGACCAGTGGAGGCAAAGTACCTATCCGCTCGCATGGGATCGAAGCGAGCGGGTCAAGCGAAGCTTGGTATGTACCTCCTCCCCTCTTCGCTCGCTGCGGCCTTGCTGGAAGACGTTTTGAACGCCCTGTGGAATACGGGCTTTTCAAAAGCCTCCCCGCTAGGCAGTTCACGCCCACCAGAGACCTCATCACACCTGAAGCCGCCCGACGGCGTTCAGCAGTTGCGCTCGCTCCTGACTCGTGAGCTCCTTCCACTCACCTGTGCCCAGCCCGTTGATCGTGATGTGCATGATCCTGATTCGATGCAGCATGATCACCCGATAGCCGAACGCTTGGCACATCCGCCTGATCTGCCGATTCCGCCCTTCGGTCAGAATAATGCGGAACCGGTCACGCCCAACTCGACTCATTCGACAGGGCTTCGTCCGGCTGCCGAGAATCACGACGCCCTCCGCCATATGATCCAGAAAGGCTTGATCGAACGGACGATCCACCCGCACGAGGTACTCTCGCTCGTGTCCGAATTCAGTGCGAAGGATGTCGTTCACGATGTCGCCGTCGTTCGTCAGTAAGATGAGCCCGGATGAATCCTTGTCGAGCCGCCCGATCGGAAAAATCCGTTCAGGATGCCCGATTTCGGCAATGATGTTTCGAGCAACGTGCGATTCGCTCGTGGTCGTGACACCGACCGGCTTATGGTACTTGATATAGAGGGGCGCTCTTCCCCAGGGCAGGACCTGGCCCTCGCGGGCGATGACGTCCGATGGCTCGACCTGGTCGCCAAGCTTGGCCACACGGCCGTTGATCGTGATCAGTCCGGACTCGACCAATCGATCGGCTTCACGCCGAGAACAGATCCCCTGTTCCGTGAAGAACTTATTGATACGGATCGTCTGAGCCACGGTGAATCAGCCTCATCGTCGGATACTCAAACAAGTCCGCTTCTCACCCGCCCAACCCCGGCGCGCCTAGACGCGCCTTTCCCCGGGCGGCCGCAGCGAGCGAAGGCGCGAGTCGTACGTCTCTATGTACGTCGAGCGTCTGAGTGAAGCGAGAACGAAGCGGACGGCCTGTTTCAGTATCCGGCTCAATGGACGCGGCGACCGGCCCTGATGCGACCGAGCATGCGGTAGATCAACCGCGCAATGGAAAATTGCGGCGCGACAAATCCTTCAATGGGGGCGATCTCGCTGATATCCATCCCCACGATCCCTGGTCCGTCGGCAAGAGCCGTGATGAGATTGAGGGTGTCGTACCATCCAAGCCCTCCAGGCTCGGGAGTGCCCAAGGCCGGAATAATCGACGCATCCAACCCATCGCAATCGAACGTCAGGTACACCGGCGTCCGGCAGGCCGCCACGACGTCAGGAATCCACTTCGCCGCTTTCCCCTCATACGGACCGGATGGGTCGAGGATGCTTGCCGCGAAGAACGTCTTGATGCGGTCTGTCCTGTCGATACGAGCGATCTCTTCAGAACTGATCGATCGGATCCCCACCTGCACGAGCGGTAATCCGTCATCCACCACCCGCGCCATCACACTGGCATGGCTGAACGGATTGTCCTGATAGGCGTCGCGCAGATCGCCATGGGCGTCGATTTGCACGACCGTCATCTGCGGATATTGCTTGGCATGGGCGCGAATCGCACCCAACGCACCGGTGTGTTCCCCCGTCAGGGTGACCAGAAACCGTCCGGATCCGACATGCGGTGACACAAACGCCTCAATCGCATCGACGGCAGCGCGATCGACCTTGCCGTTCAGCTCCAACGGAGATGCCGTGGCCACGCCACCCCATTCCCGATAGGGCTCGCATTGCAGTTGTTCGTCATAGAATTCCACCTGAGCGGAGGCTTCAAGGATCGCGGAGGGTCCGCGGTCTGAACCACGGATGTAGCTGGAGGTGTGCTCATACGGAACCGGCAGGACGTAGACACCAGCATGGTCCGGATGGCACCAGGGTTCGTCGATCCCCAGAAAGTTGCGATCCGGTCCTTCCCAACCAACAGGAAGCGTCATGCTGATCCTTCCCTTCGTGGGGTGAGCGGCCGAAGTGTACCCATGCAGGCGAACACCACAGACATTTACCGGCGAGGACGAGAGGGTACATTTTCCGGTGGGATAAACACGGCCAGCGCGATGACGGTCGTCCACTTGCCCTTCTTCCCGACAGCCGACTGGGTGATATTCAGCGTCTGCACGATCTTCCCACCCATCTTGAACACCTGTTCCCGCTCTTTCCAGGCGACATTGGGGTCAAATTCGACGCCTAACGTCGTGGCCAACATCTGTGCCGCCAAGTCTTCGGTGTATTCTCCCGTCTCTTCATCCGTCTCACCATGGGCATGGTGCTCGGAAAGATATCCGTACGTCCCGCGATCGGTCGGCTTGGCGAGCCCCACGGATGCCGACACGAGCTGGTTCCGTTCATTGGTTTCGGATCGGGCCATGACACAAAACGTGATTTCGCCGGGCTTCAACAGTTGTTCACCGCGCTTTCTGGGGATGATCTTGCAGTGCGGCGGAAGGATGGAGGACACGCTGACCAGGTTGCAGTACGCCACACCGGCGCTGCGCAACGCCTCTTCGAAGGAGGCCAGCTTTTCCTTGTGGACTCCCACCCCTCTCGTGAGAAACATATGCGTAGGTACCATCATCTCCCCTTTCGTCCGGCTATCCGCCTTTCTGGTTGTTCGGAATTGGTTGCGTGACGTGCGTTCAAGCGGTCAGTCTGATACACAGACTGCTCCGTACCACCGCGTGTATCGGGCGTTTGTTGTAGCAAGATTGAACCGGCTTCGCAATATCTTCTAGACACTTTTTTCGGATGGAGCGGATGGGTCCTTGAGGTTCATGATGAGCATCCTGGGTTCGGTCATATCCTCGATCGCGGCCCGGACGCCTTCGCGCCCCAACCCCGAATCCTTCACACCGCCGTAGGGCATATGGTCCGCCCGGAACGTCGGAATTTCGTTCGCCAAGACGGCTCCGACTTCAAGATGACGAAACGCGTAAAAGATCTTGTTGATGTCGTGGGTGAAAATACCAGCCTGCAATCCAAAGTCCGATTGATTGAGCAACGCCACGGCCTCGCTGAGCTGGCGATAGGGCGTCACGGTTACGACCGGTCCGAACACCTCTCGACAGGAGACTTTCATCTCAGGCTTCACATTTCCCAATACCGTGGCTTCCACCAACGATCCGATCCGTTTCCCGCCCAAGAGCAGGCGGGCCCCGTCCGCCACTGCTTCGCCGATCCAGCTCTCTACTCGTTGCGCGGCGCCTTGATCGATCAGAGGCCCGATGGTCGTCGTCTCCTCGGCAGGATCACCGAGTTTGAGCCGAGCCACATGCATGAGGAGTTTAGTCGTAAACGCGTCGACGACCGCCTGATGCACGAACACCCGCTGCACCGAAATACAGGTCTGGCCGGCATACCCGAACCCGCCTGCGGCGCAGCGCTGCGCCGCCAGCTCCAAGTCGGCATCTGGTTCGATCACCACGCCCGCATTGCCGCCGAGTTCGAGCGTGACTTTTTTCTTCCCACATTTGGCCTTCAGCATCCATCCCACCGACACACTGCCGGTGAAACTCAGCAGTTTGAACCGAGGGTCGATCACCATCCGTTCGGCAAGGGTGTTGTCGCAGGGCACGACATTCAGTCCGCCTGGAGGCACGCCTGCTTCGAGCGCGATCTCGCCGAGCAACAGGGCCGTCAGCGGTGTCTGCGGGGCCGGCTTGATCAGAATCGGGTTCCCCGCCGCGAGGGCCGGCGCCACCTTGTGCGCCACCAGATTCAGTGGAAAGTTGAAGGGGGTGATGCCGAGAATCGGACCGATCGGGAACCGGCGAACCATGCCGAGATGGGTGTCAAAGCCCGGCGTCCAATCGAGCGGTACCACCTCACCCGCAATCCGCCGCGACTCCTCGGCCGCCACGGTGAACGTCTGGATGGCGCGACTGACCTCCCGCTTGGCATCAGTGATCGGCTTCCCCGCCTCAGCCGTGATGGTCTGCGCACACTCGTCTCGCCGTCGGTAGAGCAACGCGGCGATCTGCTGGAGCATATTGTACCGGGCATGTCCCGGCAACTGCGCCATCACCGCCGCCGAACCGGACGTCGATGCGATGGCCTCCTCGACATCGGCCTCAGTGGCTTGCGCGACCTGAGCCACGGATCTTCCGGTGAACGGATCGACGACCGGAGTCGCAACCGCACCCTGTCTCCACTGGCCTTGAACGAGAAATGGACGGGATTGCTGCACAGGAAGATTCGCTGGAGTCTCTTGGATGGGGGTTGGTATTAATCCGCCGCTTCCACCGACGCAGCCGTTTCGGCTGCCGGCTGCACACTCGAGGTGGCCTCCTCCTCTGCGGCAACGGCCTTGGCGATCAGTTCTTCCGTCCCCCAATCACGAATCGCCTCCAGGGTAAACCCCTCGTAGGTCGAGACGCCATGACAGGACGGACAATCCGGCATCGGAACTTTTCGATAAAAGACTTCCGTGAGGCATGACATACACACCCAGAAGTCGTCGTCGCGATGAGAGACCGGCCAGAACGATTGCATCGAAGCCATAGGGATACCTCTCCCTTGTATGATACAGAGGACTATCGCACCTGAGTACCGATGTCAACCCTAGCCCACATTATTCAGCCGCACACTGCTGCTACTTTTTGCCGTTCGCCAACAACCGATCGATCTCTTCCGCGAACATCTCGAAGGGAAATGCGCCAGGAATAGCCACGGCCGGTTCTTTTTGCGTCGGCTCCGTCGCCGTCCGTACCAGGATGAACCCGGGGGTTCCATGAAACCCCCACTGATTGGCTTCCTGGCGGTCCTCGAAAATCGCCTTCGTAAACCGCCCATCGCTCATGCAACGTTCGAAGGCGGCTTGATCCAGACTCAATGTCGCCGCATGTCGCCGATACACCTGCTTGTCCAGCTGTCCTCCTTCGGAAAACAACCGGTCATGCATCCCCCAATACTGGCCCTGCTCACCGGCACATCGTGCCGCCGTCGCCGCATCGAGTCCCGTCCCTTGGTCGCCTCGCGGAAAATCTCGATACACAAATCGCACTTTCCCCGTATCGACATACCGTGCCTGAATTCGCGGCCACGTCTGTTTAAAGAATTTCAAACAAAACCCGCAGGTAAAATCCGAGTATTCGATCAAGGTGACCGGGGCATTGGCTTGCCCCCTCATCCGCAGATCAGTCTCACTCGAATTTCCGGCAGAAACCGGCACCGACCATAAGAGCATGCCCCCGATGACGGCCAGACACACCCGTTGTCCCATCGACCAGATCATGAACCGCGCACCACTCCGGCTTTTTTTCTTTCCAGCAGGCCCATCAGCAGCAACGGCCACACGACGGTGGCATCGCTCAAGACTTCAGCAAACCGTCCACCATCTTTCGGCGTGACGAATTTTCCCCAGGAGAGTCCTTCCTGATAGGTACAGCCACTCAGGCCTCCCCAATAATCCGGTTCCGGACAGATCCTCACCCCGTAGTGAAAGCGCGGCGGTTTCACGCTGAGCCCCAAGCGAAGGTTGCTGATCTCGATGTAAGGACCGACCTGCTGCGCCCAGTTCCTCGGCACTCCACCCCCGATGGTGAAGATTCCCAGACGCTTCGCCGAGAGCACATGATCAGCATAACTGTTGAGGTCGAGATAGGGATTGAATGAAGGTTGTGAGCGGAGGATGCTCTTCAAGATCGAAAGATCTCCGTTCTGACCGGCTTGGGTCCGTGCTTGCGCCACCTCCCGAGCCATCGCCCATGTGCCCATATCCAGTCCCACTTCGGAATCAGTAAAGGCCGGGATATAGACCGGTACGTTTTTGAGATACGCGCTTTTTAAAATACCCTCGCCCTGAACTTCCTCGGCCAGTGTTTTGCCCAGCTCACGCGTCAGCATCTCGGAACAGAGCGGTTGATCCTGACTCAGACGTTTCACGGTCTGGGTGACGAGATGCTCGACATAATTCAAATTAGCTTCCATCTCCAGTGTGTCGTAGACGCGGTTGTACCCCTTCTTGAACAACTCCTCGTCGCTCATCGACGGATCGTGCCGATAATGCGTCTTTCCGACGGACTCGCTCAGGCCATGCGCCATGAGCGCGCCGGTCGAGATGATGCACTGCACCATGCCTTCATCGATCATCTTCGTGATGATCTTCCCCATCTTGGCGATGGTCATCGCACCGGACAGCGTCATCACCACTTTGCACTCAGGGTCTGCGATCATCTCCCAGAGCACATCGAACGCCTTGCCGACATGCCGTCCGCCGAAGGCCGTCTTCCCCATGGCCTCGAGCAGCTCACCGAACGAAGAAATCTTGTCGGGATCCAGCGGCTCCAGCGCCTCTAATCCGTCTTTGGCTCCATCACGAAACTCACGTGCATACATAAGACAACCCTCTACAGCTACCCGAACCATTCTCTGATGTGGACTCGTTTATACACAACCCTGAATAGAGGCGTCAATGAATGTTGCGGGAGGATTCTCACTCCTTGACTGCTCGGAGAGAACGGTTCAGCAGCCTGAAAGATATTTTATCCTACTGAACTCTCATTACAGCAAATTCTGAACGCCCACGCCCATCCATCCTCCCCCGCAAGCCTGGATGCAGGCGAGCACGGGTCGATTCGGAAGGAAACATCGGGTAAGAGAACGCGCTCCACTCACACTGCCGACGAGACACGTCCTGAGTGCCGGCATGCACGCCTGGCGTACTGCATGCTCCAGGTCATTCAGCCACGCTCTAAAATAACGGCTTCTTCCCGCCTGCCTTGATGATGGCGTGACTCAGAGCTTTCGACAGGCTCTCTGCGGCCGCTGCATCGCAGACCGGAAGCGAGAGCTCCCCTTTCTTTTCCCCCGGTTTGTCCTTTGGCGCACGGTCCTCATACACGAGCTCCTCCAGGTTTGCGACGATCAATCGGCCGGTTTTGAGTTCGTGCATCGGCTTCCCCGGTATCAAGAGCGTTGCCACCCATTCGGTCACACAGGCCGCACGTGTGCAGCGCAGCCGAACGCCGTAGAGGTTCGTTCCTTCTCCTTCTCGTTCAGAGCTGACGTCGGGAGACATGGCGCGCAAGTCAAACTCCTGAACTTTTTCCACCGGCGTTTGGAGATCAAGGGCCCCGCCGAATCGCATCCGCTCATTGAGCCTTGTAATGAGTTGGAGGCCGGAGGGAGGCCGAACCACCACGTCGACCTTGGCCGTTCGATCCAACTGCCAGGGCGCTCCGTCCTTCGGAGCCATCCGTTGCAGCCCGCTGCGCATGGTCGCGCAGGCTTCCCAGGTATCCTTGATAAACCCCATCGTCTCGTCCAACGACGGCCCCTCAGCACTCGGAGTGTTGCTTGACTCGGCCCATCCATTCGGCAGGCTTATTACGAGGGCGAGAAGACCGGCCACTAGACCTGGGACGAGCCACTTCACCATCATGTCGATCCCTCGACTGTGCAGGATAGTCTTTGAACCTACCATGGTGGGAAAGTGTATCCTGTCGCTGAGAGTCATTTCCAGTTGAGACCCTCCACGGAGGACAAGAATCACGGGAGGGTATGAGCTGGGAGTGGAGCTACGAAGCCAGTCTGTTGAAGCAGCAGGCTCTCACCACGTGCGCCGTAGAAGAAGTAACGAGCGGGATACTGTTCTCTCCGGGCACCATGATCTGAAAAAGCACCAAGGGGTCACCAAACTTCGGGTACTACCCGACCGGTGACCGTCTTCAGCTCTTCATCGTTTCGTCTGCAACTCCACGTTGACGAGTTTTATTTCTGAGAGATCCGTGAGCCGCGGACACCACCGTGTGCCGGCTCGCCACAAAGCCGAGTCCAGTTGGTCGTAGACCGTCCCCGGATGGTCGTAGTGGATTCCGTACGCGTGCGAAGCCGCACATCGGCAGGGGAACACGAATGAATTCCCCGAGTCGTCCGACTCCACCTCGAATCGTGTCACGGTCAGGTCAAAGGTGAGCCGGATCTTGAACCAACAGTGAGCATGATGGTCGTCGACCTGCATCGAGTGCTGATAGCACTGCAACACATCTCGGACGGTCACCATGCTCAAGGACGTGTTCCCCGAGAAGACCTCAGCTCGCTTGTCGAGCACCAAGGCTTTGGCGAGGGACAAGGCCTGTCCCACTTGGATCGGGTTCAGGAGGTTGAACGCCGACTCGTAGATGACGATGTTGGGATGGACCTTGAATTCGCGCAAGGATCCGCGCTTGGCCAATTCGAGGTTCCAATAAAAATCCACGGCCTGAGACTCGCGGAAGCGAAAGGTCAGGAGGTTCATCATACAATCCCCCTCGCTCAGGGTCGCTCTGTCGGGCACGTTCAGGAACGTATTCGGTGGCGGCTGTGCCACACCGCCCTTCTGCAACATTTTCAGCTTTTTCGTGTGACGGAAGCTTGAACGTGCCAGGCCTCCAGTGAAAGGAACGGTATCAAAAAACAAAATCCCGAAGGGTTTTCGCCGCGGCCATCAAGTTCAAAAAGACGATAAAGAGGCCGCTGTACGAGCAAGCTTGGTTTTGGTGGTCCCAACGGGATTCGAACCCGTGTTTAAGCCTTGAGAGGGCTCCGTCCTAGGCCAGGCTAGACGATGGGACCAGCCGAACCGGTCTGAAAGCTGGACGGTAGCACAAGCGGTTTTCCCTTTGCAACGAATCGCCGCCGCATCGGAAGGGGAGCCCTTTTGGATCTTCCCTGTAGGCCGTTTGCATGGAGCCATAATACCTACCATTTCTACGTCGGACAAACTTGACAGAACAGGGCAGAAAGCCTAGCCTGGTGAGGGTTTTCACGCTATTCCCTATGCTCTATACCTGCTTCACACGACCCATGGTCGTTGCGGTTCGAGGTTGCTAAATGGGTGAGTCGGTGCCGGTTCACGGGACCGATCCGTTCTCCCGTTCGCCCTCAATGGGAGTGCTGTTCGAGCCGCGACTTGAACTCCGAATCGGATCCAATATTTTTCGAAATACCAACGGCGTCGTCACGATTCACGGGAAAGAACAACTCGTCGTTGAACTCAAGCCGGAGCTCGGACAACTCCTCATCACCCTCGATCTCTACAGCGAGCAGGGTGTTCGCATTGCGCACCTACGCCGGAACGTTCTGACGGTGAATGAACGCGGACGATTTGCCGTGGAGATATCTCACGGTCAAACCTTGCCGGCTATTCAGTTATCAGATCTGCGGTCCGGGGATTCTGCTCTCGAGGTCCATATGATGTCCGTGCACAGAGTGGACCTCGTCTGTGGGAAACTGTTCTCGCACAAGGGTATGCCGGTGGAAATCACGCCGCACTATTGTCGAATCGGCTCTCACACGACGCTCTTTGGAGAGATCCTGGACATGCGAGGCGGCCCCGCCATCCTCGGCTGAGAGGATTGATCGATTAGGTGTTCAAGAACCGTTTTGCCCTCACCTCCTCTTTTCTCTAGAATAGGACGATGACGGATATCCCCAAACCTTCGGTGCAAGCGTTTCTCGTCTGCGACCAAGTCATTGAGGATAGCCTCACCAAAAAGAAAAGCCTGATCGGAATCTTCACTCATCTTCAGACGGCTTCGTTCCCTTTCCATCATCAGCATATGGGACTCTACTTCTGCCTCACCGACGCCGAGGGCCTCTATCACTTTGATATCGACTTGATCTATCTCAATTCGGAACAACTGGTCTGTCGAGCCACTCTTCCCAACATCGAAATCAGCGACCGCCTCCAAATCTCCGATTTCGGCATCAATATCCCGCTTCTCATCCTTCCGGCACCCGGTCGCTATGAATTCCGCCTCCTGATGGAAGGCCAGCTGATCGCCCAGAAGGATTTCAACGTCATGTTGATACCGGATCCCACTGCGACTGAACCTGCCGCCTAGCCGGATGCTGAAAAATCCCGCCAGCGGCGTTCTCGCCTCGCTCAGAGACTCAACGTACCGAAGCATACGCCTCGCCTCTTCGCTTGCTGCGGCCTTGCTGGACGATCTTTTTGAGTATCCTTCGGTTATTCTGGCAATACTAGCGGACAGATGATTCTCTCTATTGTGTCGGCATCCATCTGTTTGCCCTCGGCCTCTTATCCGTTTCCCCATTCCTCTCCTCACCCCGTCTGTGATAGAACTCATCCCTGCAAACGGCCTCCACACGATCAAAGCCGACAGGATTCATCCAACACCATGACCACACCAGAGTCTTCATCTTCTTCGAATTTCATTCGCGATCTCGTCGCCGCCGACCGTGCCGCAGGCAAGCATGGGGGACGAGTCGTCACCAGATTTCCGCCTGAGCCTAACGGCTACCTCCATATCGGTCACGCCAAATCCATGGCCCTTAATTTCGGGCTGGCGAACGAGATGTCCGATGGGGTCTGTCATCTCCGATTCGACGACACGAACCCCACGACCGAGAATCCCGAGTATGTGCGCGCGATCCAAGATGATGTCCGATGGTTGGGATTCGATTGGCACGACAAGATGTTTTATGCCTCGGACTATTTCGAGCAACTCTACGCCTTCGCGGTGGTCCTGATACGGAAAGGGAAAGCCTACGTCGATAGCCTGACACCTGATCACATTCGAGAATACCGCGGGACACTCACCGAACCAGGCCGTGATAGTCCCTACCGCACCAGATCCGTCGACGAGAATCTGAGCTTGTTTACGCGCATGCGAGCCGGAGAGTTTCCCGACGGGACCCAGGTCTTACGCGCCAAGATCGATATGGGGTCGCCCAACATCAACCTCCGCGATCCGATCCTCTACCGAATCCGCCATGCAATCCACTATCGAACCGGCTCGAGCTGGTGCATTTATCCCGCATATGATTTTGCTCACCCGTTGTCCGATGCGATCGAAGGTATCACGCACTCCATCTGCACCCTGGAGTTTGAGGATCACCGCCCGCTGTACGATTGGGTGGTCGCGGAAGCCGATGCACCCCATCGGCCACAACAGATCGAATTCGCCAGGCTGAACCTCACCTCGACCGTCATGAGCAAGCGCAAGCTACTTGAACTGGTCGAGAAGAAACTGGTCGCCGGATGGGATGACCCACGCCTTCCTACCTTGAAAGGCCTCCGGCGGCGAGGCGTGACTCCGGAAGCGATTCGGGCCTTTTGCGAGCATATCGGCGTCGCCAAGCGTGACGCGATCGTCGAGATGCAGCTTCTTGAACACTTCATCCGGGAAGACCTCAACAAGCGATCTCTGCGCGTGATGGCGGTGCTCCGCCCGTTGAAAGTGGTGCTTGATAACTATCCGGACGGTGTCGTTGAGGAGCTTGAGGCCGTGAACAATCCGGAAGACGCATCGGCAGGGACAAGAAAGGTGCCCTTCTCAAAAGTCCTGTACATCGAGCAGGAGGATTTCAAGGAGGACCCGCCAAAACAGTTCTATCGCCTTGCCCCAGGTCGAGAGGCCAGACTGCGCTATGGGTACATTATCAAATGCGTCGGCGTGACGAAGGACCCGCAAACCGGGACGATTACCGAGCTCCATTGCACGTACGACCCTGAGACCAGAAGCGGATCGGCCCAGGAGCAGCGTAAGGTCAAGGCGACTATTCACTGGGTATCGGCGGTGCATGCCGTCCAGGCGAGCATCCGACTCTATCAGCCGCTGTTACTCACCGACCAGGCCAAGCCCGCGGCCGATCAGGACTGGACGCAGTCCCTGAACCCACAATCTCTTGAACGACTGACCGATTGCTGGGTGGAGCCAAGCCTTCGAACTGTCGAACCCGGCTCCCGATTCCAGTTCGAACGGCAGGGATACTTTTGTGTCGATTCCGACTCATCACCCGACACACTCCTCTTCAACCGAACCGTGCCGCTCAAAGATGCATGGGCCAAGGTTGCGAAAGCCCAACACACCTCCACGTGATCGTCCTTCCGGATTGACGACCACCGCGTGCCCTTGCGGATTTTCCTACAACGCGTGCCACCGCAAGCGGGGCGGTCTATACTCTCTTGAGAAAGCCATTGTTGAGCCTCCGGTGACCAGCCGTGAGGTTCTCCGAGAGTCGCCATGATCGAATGTCGAGAACATCCCCGCATCCCCATTGAGCTCCACATCCTTTTTTCTCTGACCGACCAGACGGATGTCCGCCAAGGGACCACCTTCGACATTTCACCCGGCGGTTGTGCCGTGACCAGTGCCGTATCGATGGCACCTGGAACCGGTGTCAAGCTGTTGATCCAGGCCACGGAATTGGCGGTCCCGATCACCGTCCACTCTGCCGCAGTTCGATGGGCACACCATGGCGAGTTCGGTATCGAGTTCCTGCGCCTCACCGACCTCGATCGAAGCCGATTGCAGCGGCTGCTCCATGTCGCCAACCTCCGATCCTCACCACACCACTGAGGCGTTCAGCAAAGACTTTCCTTTCTCCGCCATCGTCGTTACACTCCCCCCCATGACCTGCCCTCTGTGTCAGCAATCAACAACGTGGGAAGGAAATCCTTGGCGTCCCTTTTGCTCAGAACGTTGCCAGGTCACTGACCTGGGCACATGGGCCATGGAACAATACCGCATTCCAGGCCAGACCTTGACTATGGAGCAACCCATACTCGACTCGTCCAGCAGTCAAGGCGATGCAGACATCCCCTAGCAGGATGCTGAAAAAGTCCGCCAGCGGCGTTCCCTGCCTTCGCCGAAGCGCTTCGCGCAGGCAGGTCGCATCGCTCAGACGCTCAACGTACCGAAGCGTACGCCTCGCCTCCTCACTCGCTGCGGCCTTGGGGGACAACCTTTTTGAGCATCCTGGGGTGTTCGTGTCCTACTTCTCTCTCTTATTTCAACGGTGGTTGATGTATACACTGAGTTTTTCAGCAGACTGCTAGTCGAAGGTTTGAGCCTGAGCACGTTGAGAGCCGCCCCACTTGGCAGAATCACGGTGAACTTGCTAAGGTCTGACAACTATTTCTCCCGTGCAAAGGAGGACCGTCATGCTCCCGACCAAGGGCTATGCCGCGATGGCCGCGAAAGGACCGCTCGAGCCGTATTCATTTGAACGGCGCGATGTCGGTCCACACGACGTCTTGATTACGATCTCGCATTGCGGCATCTGTCATTCCGATATCCACCAAGCACGCAACGAATGGGGCATCTCCCTCTTCCCGATGGTGCCCGGCCATGAGATCGTCGGAACCGTCGCACAAGTCGGGGCGGCAGTGAAAACCTTCAAAGCCGAGGATCGAGCGGGTGTCGGGTGTTTCGTGGATTCCTGCCGTACATGTGGACCCTGCCGAGAAGGGCTAGAACAATACTGCGACGGCGGTACCCTCTGGACCTACAGTGCGCAAGACAAGACAGGCCAGATCACTCAAGGCGGTTACTCAGCCCAGATCGTCGTGGATGAACGGTACGTCCTCCGGATTCCAGCAACGCTTTCGTTGGCCGGAGCAGCCCCCTTGCTCTGTGCGGGTATCACCACCTACTCTCCCCTCCGGCAATGGGGAATCGGTCGCTATCACAAGCTGGCCGTCGTCGGCCTTGGCGGGCTTGGCCACATGGCGGTGAAAATCGCCAAAGCCATGGGAACGGAGGTAACGGTCTTAAGCACCTCGGAGAATAAACGGCAGGATGCGAAGCGGCTAGGGGCAGCACACTTTGCGGTGACGTCAGACCCTCAGACGTTTACGAAACTCCAGGGGTATTTCCACTACGTCCTCGATACGGTTTCGGCCCCACACGATTACAACGCCTACCTGAACCTGCTTAAAACCGACGGGACCATGATCCTCGTCGGGGCACCGGAAACCCCGACCCCTGTCGAGGCCTTTTCGCTCATTTTCAAACGACGGCGCCTGGCCGGCTCTCTGATCGGCGGCATCAAAGAAACACAGAGCATGCTCGACTTCTGTGCCCAACACCAGGTCGAGTCCGACGTGGAAGTGATTCCCATCCACCAGGTGAATGAAGCCTACGAACGGATCCTCCGGGGCGATGTGAAATTTCGATTCGTCATCGACATGGCGTCGCTGAAGTAACGAACGGCAGGAACCCATAGGCTGTTTCCCAAACTTCCACACGCCACTTGATCAACAATATAGACGGGCCTACAGTGCTGCGCAGACCATGAAGCACAAGGCTACTACCGTCGATAAGCATTTGGATCCACGCGAGATCTCATCGTATAGCGTGATGGAAGCTGCGCACTATCTGCGCATTCCGCGCACGACAATCCGAGACTGGGTGTCGGGTCGACACTACCGCAGTACAGCTGGTGTTCGCTTCTCTAGACCGATCATTCAGGTTCCCGATCCTGGAGTACGGTTACTCTCCTTTATGAATCTAGTTGAAATCCACGTCTTGGACGCCATTCGCAGGAAACATGACATTCCGCTGGAAAAAGTCAGAACTGCGATGAATTACCTCTCGAAGCAATTTCCTTCGCGACATCCCCTAGCCGATCAGGAATTCGTGACGGATGGGCTGAACCTTTCCATCGAAAAGTTCAGCCAATTAATCAACATTTCCCAGGAAGGACAATTAGCCATCCAAGAAGTCCTCCAGGCACACCTCCATCGCATTGACCGAGATTTCAAAGGCATCCCTGTCCGACTTTACCCATTCACACGGAAACGAGACCTCCGGGTGGAGCCCAAAACCATCGTCATCGACCCACAGGTGTCCTTTGGCAGACCCGTATTGGCAGGCACGGGAATTCCCACCGCCGTCATAGCTGAACGCTATAAAGCCGGCGAATCCGTGGACGACTTAGCAGACGAATATGGACGCCGGCGCCTCGAAATTGAAGAAGCCATCAGGTGCGAGCTCTCCCTCGAAGCAGCCTGACAGACCCGTCTTCTTCCTTGATCGTTCCCTTGGAAAGAAACGTGTGGCTATTGCGCTCCGTGAAACCGGCGCCATTCTTCATATCCACGATGACCACTTTCCTCCTGATGCGAAGGATGAAGACTGGCTCACAGAGGCGGGACGGCGCGGATGGATCGTCCTGACCAAAGACCATCGCATTAAGTATCGGCATGTTGAACGGCTCGCGCTCATGAAGGCAGGCGTTGCAGCGTTTATCTTGACATCAGGCGATCTACAAGTGAAGAGATGGCGCAGGTCTTCGTCAAGGCACTCCCAAGAATCAACCGTTTTCTGCAGCAACACAAGAAACCATTCATCGCCAAGATCGCGAAAGACGGGTCGGTCGCGATGCTCTTTCAATAAGAGTGATCGCACGTACTAAAGGCACATCACAATCTACTCTGAAAGGCGTAGTGGAGCATGGAATGAAAGAGATGATCCATTCGGCAAGGTTGAAGGTTTGCATGCTTCGATGCTGAACCGAGTGGGGGGGGGCGAGTTTCTGTTCTCGACGTTTTATGTCCGTTCATCCTCCAGTGCTTCAACAGAGAACATGAAACGGACGATTTCCGCAATCTTCGTTCTGCTGGGACCATTGAGGCTCTCACCGTATCGGGGATCGTAGTGCCGGCAATAATCTGCCGCCAACCTGTAGCCGTGCGACGGCGACTGAACGTGCCAGAGGTATATGCTCAACGCTTCCTCTACCAGCAGTAGGTTCCGGTTGTGAACGATGCGTACTGGTCCCCATTTCTGGTTCTTGTATTCATTTTGATAGTCCCGCAAATGGTCGTGCAACCGCCCTGCCGCCTGGCGGTCCAACTGAGGTGTTATCGGATCCAAACCGGCTAGTAAGGCGCGAGCTTCCAGGAACAAAGTCGCAGCTGCGCCACTCGTTTTGCCTCTGCGGGAAACAGCCCTTCCGGCGACCCAAAGGGCAAAGGCTGACAACCGCGTCGGATGAGCAAACCACTTCTTCAACACCGTCAATCGTGTCAGATTTGCCTGACCATGCTCGTCAATCTCGTCGATGATTTTCAGCAGCTGTTCGGGAACGCTCGTTCGCATGGCAGAATGGCGATATCAGATTCTTTGGTTAGAGACACGGTCTTGGGGCCGTCGCAAAGGGGGTAATGACTCGGGTGGAACCATCAGGGTGATGCTGCGCGCCTGGCCGGGAACGCGTTGAATGAAGCCGCGCCGCTCCAGCGTGAGCACCATCTGATGCACGGTCGGCGGGGTCACCTGGAAGAACCGTTGCATGTCCGCTTCGGACGGCGCACAGCCGTTCAGAACGATATATTGATGGAAGTAGGCCAGATACTGGCCTTGGAGTTCAGTGTAGGGCGGTGTCATTCCTCTCCCAGCTCCGCTTCGAGTAAGTCGACCTGGTCCCGAAGATAATCTCCATAGCCCCACCCGATGTGGTCGACGTGATCTTCCAGGCGCTGAATCCGATCCCGGAACTCCTGGTACAACGATGGATCGTCCTTCCGCAACAGTTGTGTCATCTCATGCAAGACGGATTCGAGACTGTTGTAGTAGGCTTCGTTGATGTCGCCGAACTCTCGCGTAAACTGCGTGCCGTTCTCCACGTAGGTCAGCATCAGGTCAATCGTGCCTGCCAGGTTGCCCGTGGCCTTGCGGTAATCGCGGATGGCTTTGCACGCCTCAGCCAGTTTGAGCTTTCCGAACCCTCGTGAGGGGAAGAATTGCTCGACGATCACGCGCCGGTACCGTTCCACCGCTGTTCCGTCGCCTGCCTCGTCCCGCACGCGAGCATGCAGAAAATCGCGAGTGCCGGGTGATGCGTCGTAGAGGTCTTTGACCAGCGCCAACAGTGACGTCTTCGACTGCTCGTTCAGATGACGGCGAATGGCCGACCAGCCGGCTGGCTTCTTTTCCCTTGTCATAACTCTCCCTGAAACGCACGGTGGAGCATGGAGTGAAGCGCCGCGTGTTATTTAACGAAGTGGCTGCCTCCTTCATCTGTGCACGATTCAAGATCCGACCCTATGACTTCGACTTCGCATAAGACCATGAACGGTAGTCGATGTCATACTGAGCTGGTTGGTTTCTTAAACATTCTCCACGGGATCACTCGATGATGCTCCGCTCCCGCGTAGTACTGATGAAACGGCCTGTCATCAGTCACGAAGAGGCGATTACTATCCCGAAGCAGTAGCAGCTGGAGCATGTCATAGAAATCGTTGCTATCTTCGTGCCTCTGGTCCCTAATTGTCTTAACAAGCAAATGCTTGAAATGAGTAAGAAACATCTTTCCTCCAGGCCCTTCAAAAAACTTGATTGCCCGCTTCTGTTCACCCCTCCCAAGGCTGGACAGAGTCTTTCTGGTACTACTTGCTCGAAAAACGAGATAGCTATAGAAATGCCCAAGCCAATTTGCCCAACTGTCTGAACCATCTGGCAGGCCCCCAATCTCCTTGGCCTTCGCCACAAAATCCAAAAACCACTCTCCGTCAAACTCGCGAAGTTTCTTATAATGTTCTGGACTGAACCCAGCCCTCTTCAGCTCAGCTAAATCGTTTGCCTGCACAAAGCTCTTTAGTGTGCCAGCAATCTCACTCTCGTTAGCAATCCATTTGGGACTCAGAAAATGGTAGAGCCCGACAGCTTTCATGAAAACTGTTTCGGCAGAAGGGAGCGGCCGAGGATCACAGAGAGAGGCTATTTTCTTAAAAGCTGACTGATACTTTTTGAATGGGTTTGGTGTTCTGCTATCTGGCTCATCCCCCATGTGGGAAGCCAGCTCCACGAAATTCAACATCGAATAGCGATAAATGAACTTCTGCTCGCTCTTGAGCCTGTTGAGGGCATCTATTGCCTCTGCATTCAGCCCAATCACTACGTTGGTATCAAAGAACACATGGGGAGGAAATCTAGGATCATAGTCAATATTTATATCGCCTTATATCGCCATTGGAGAGTCTAGTGACTGTGAGGATCTTTCGATCTGTTCCGATATTTTTCCTTATCCTCTTCATGTAGTTGAATGCTAGCCTGAGGTTCTCTCAGCCGAGGCAAGAACTATAAAGCATTACGAGTCCGCTACGCTTGATGCAGACCCACAATTGATAGAGCTGATTTCAAAGAAAATGGCTGGGGGACTAGGAATCGAACCTAGGTAGCCGGCTCCAAAGGCCGGCGTCCTACCGCTAGACGATCCCCCAGCGCGGTACCGACGTCATGCGTGGGAATGGGACGAGAAAGAAATTTTTGGCTGGGGGACTAGGAATCGAACCTAGGTAGTCAGATCCAGAGACTGACGTCCTACCGCTAGACGATCCCCCAACCGACGTTCACAGTAATATATCGATCGCAATTTCGTCAAGATCGACGCAGGTTTGGCAGGGAGGAAATCATCAGCCTATCGAGGCACGCTCGATTCCTTTTCTCAGACGAAACAGCGTCCGCTCCCGTCCCAAGACTTCCATGACCTCAAACAGGCCTGGGCTTGCCGTTCGCCCGGTGAGCGCCACACGAACCGGCTGGGCCAAGACGCCCATTTTGATACCTTCTTCTTCGACCAGTTTCTTGAAGCTTTCTTCCCAGGTTTGTTTGGAAAAGCTGGGGAACGTCTCAAAGCGTGTCACCAGCTTCTGGAGCAACGGAGCCACCGCCGGCGTGAGAAATTTCTTGGCTGCCTCTTCCTCGAACGGAACGACTTGCCCGAAATAAGGTTTCACCCATTCCACCATGTCGACCAACGTCTTCGCCCGTTCCTTGACCAACACCACCAGCTGTGCGAGCCATTCCTCCGATACCGCTTCGACCTCATGCTTCAACCCTGCTTGTTCCAATAACGGCACGAGAGCCTGAGCCACCGAGCTCGGTGGACTCGTTTTGATGTACTCGGCATTGATCCACACCAACTTGTCCGGATTGAATACCGCCGCCGACTTCTGGACGTGATCCCAGGAGAACTTTTCGATGAGTTCCTGCCGAGTAAAGAGCTCTTGGTCGCCGTGAGACCACCCCAGTCGAACCAGGTAATTCACCATGGCATCGGGCAAGTACCCCATGTCCTTATAGGCCATGATTGACGTCGCCCCATGGCGTTTTGAGAGCCGCGTCTTATCCGATCCTAGAATCATCGGGAGATGGCCGAAGCGCGGAACGGCAAACCCCAGCGCTTCAAAAATCGGAATCTGTCGCGGCGTGTTGGTCAGATGGTCATCCCCCCGCACGACGTGTGTGATGCGCATCAATGCATCGTCGATGACGACCGAAAAATTGTAGGTCGGATAGCCGTTGGACCGGAGAATAATCAGGTCGTCGGCCGCACTATTATCGAAGGTGATTGCGCCTTTGATGAGATCATCGACGATGATGTGCCCTTCCTGCGGTGCCTTGAAGCGAAGCGCTGCGTCGGCAGGCGGATTGGTGATCTGTAATCGGCGGCAGCGGCCATCGTAGCGAGGCGATAAGCCTTTTGCCTCGGCCTCCTTTCGCCGAGCCTCCAGCTCTTCCGCCTTGCACACACACCAGTACGCATGCCCCGTCTCAAGTAACTTCATAGCATGGGCGCGATACAGATCCATCCGTTCGGTTTGGCGGAATGGCCCTTCATCCCAATCCAGCCCGACCCATTCCATCCCCTCAATAATGGCCTGAATGGACTCATCGGTCGACCGACTTTGATCGGTATCCTCGATCCGAAGAATGAACGTCCCCTGCTGTTGACGCGCAAACAGCCAATTGAATAGGGCCGTGCGCACTCCACCGATATGCAGAAAACCCGTCGGGCTGGGAGCGAACCGGACACGAACCTCAGTCATGACAGCATTATCCCTTCTTCATACCTACGAAACCGCCCATCTATACCACGCTGAGAAAATCCTTGTACACCGCCGAAACACTTCCATCTCTCTACGGCTTCTGCTATGAGGATGCCAGAGGAGGTGGGGATGGCAGAACAGAGGCAACCTGCCACAGTACTGTCCGCGACGGATCTCACACCGCACGTGCGCCAGTTGGTGATTAAGCCCAAGACTGCCAAGATTGCCTTCCAACCTGGACAATGGGTATCTCTTCACCTCCCCGTAGGGCCCAAGCCGCCGCTTAATCGAGCCTACTCCATGGCCGATCCTTCCTCGCCCTATGGAGAGTTGACTCTGGTGTTTGATCTCGTTCCCGATGGACTCGGTTCTCCTTACCTCTATCAGCTGAAGTCAGGTGATGAAATTAACCTGTCCGGACCCTATGGGCGGTTCATTCTTCCGCAGACCCTCGATCGAGAACTCATCCTGATCGGACGTTATACTGGCCTGGTTCCGATACGATGCCTGTTGAAGCAGATGTTTTTTAAAAAAATTCATACTCCGGTCCTGTTGATCGCGGTGGCACCCAGCGAAGAGGAGGTTCTGTTCCATCAGGAATGGCTCACGATGGCCGTACAGCAGCCATCCTTCCGTTATCTTCCGATTGTGGCCAAACAGAGCGAGTCCCAAGCCGTAGAGAAAACCCTGGCGATGCTGGGACCGTTGCTCACTGGTCAACCGAAAGTGATTCCCATGCTCTGTGGGACCAAAGCCTTCGTCCGTCCTATACGGACCTATTTTATGGATCAAGGATACGATCGAAAGGAGATCAAGGCGGAGACCTATGACTAGGAAAATCTTCGGACTTCATCAGCACTGTCGGATTCAACCGAACTGATCGACCGATGAGTCCTGGAGAGCGTAGTCGCGCTTCTTCAGTGGCCCTCTCGCACGAGATTTTTATTCACAGCGGGAATTTCTACGACGATATCCGCCTTCCCATTCGGGACACATTGACAACCCAGTCGAGACTGGAGCGTCGTCATGGGAGCTTCATCCAGCTGATCATATTCGTCATCGGTACCTTCGTTACAGGTTTCCAAGCCCTGTTTCACAATGACGTGACAGGTCGAACAGGCGCAGACCCCACCACAGACATGCTCCAAATCTATCCCCTGGCCCATGGCGATATCCAAAATGCTCCCTGGTAATCCTGTGACCCCGTAAGGAATCCTTTCTGGATCGACAGTAACTGTGGTCGACGTTCCGCTTGGTTGGATAAATGTGACGGAATAGCAAACCTTAGGAAGTTCGTAATCGGCTTTCTCAATGTACGGGTTCGTCCCACCCATGTGCCTGTTCCTTTCTGAGACGGATTAGATTTTTGTCACGTATTGACACAATTCAAATCTGCATGGTAGCTTTAGTGCGACCATATTGATCGGAGATCATTATAGTCTCCGATCTGACTGATCGGCAATAGCCATGTTGAAGATTTCAAAAAAAGCTGACTACGCACTGATGGCCCTCCAGCATATCGCCTCTGTCCAGTTCGGCGATATCACACCCGGCCGCGTGGTGAATACAAAAGAGATCGCTGAGGAATATAACATTCCGTTGGAACTGCTCGCGAAGGTGCTCCAGGTTCTCTCAAAGAACGGCCTGATCGAGAGTCATAATGGCCCCAAGGGTGGCTATCTCTTGGCACGGAGCGCTAGACAGATCACCATTGCACAGATCCTTGAAAGCATCGAGGGCCCGCTGGCCATTACCGACTGTTCACACGAAAAAGATGGCGACTACTGCATGCAGCGTGAACACTGCAATATCCGCACGCCGCTCTTGAAAATTCAAGACAGCATCTACCAGTTACTGAACAATATGACGTTAGGGGACATGCTGGGGGGGACACCTCTGATTACAATTCAGTCTCCCTCAGCACCAGGGGTCGAACGATGAACGCACCAACCCGAGATTTAGGTAAGGGGCGTTCCATATCACATATTCAGTCTCCCTCGACACAAGGAGTCGAACGATGAAGCTTCCTATTTTCCTCGATAACCATTCCACCACTCCCATGGATCCACGAGTACTGGAGGCTATGCTGCCCTACTTCGTCGAAAAGTTTGGCAACGCGGCCAGTCGAAACCATGCTTTTGGCTGGGCGGCTGAAGAAGCCGTGGAAGAGGCTCGGAAACGGATCGCGAAACTGATCAAGGCTGATGCGAAGGAAATCGTGTTTACCAGCGGCGCCACCGAATCGGACAACCTCGCTCTGAAGGGCGTCCTGGAGATGTACAAGGAAAAAGGCACCCACATCATCACCTCGTCCACTGAACATCGGGCCGTGCTCGATACCGCCAAGTCGCTTGAAGCAAAAGGGCTGGCGACCGTGACGTACTTGCCGGTGGATAAATACGGCATGGTGAACCCGCAAGACGTGCAGAACGCCATCACCGATAAGACGATCCTGATCTCAGTCATGCTGGCGAATAACGAAATCGGCACGATTAATCCCATTGCGGAGATCGGGAAAATTGCCAAATCGAAAGGTATCCTGTTCCATTGTGATGCCACCCAAGGTGTCGGCAAGATCCCGGTGGATGTCCAGACCATGGGCATCGATCTCATGTCGTTCACGTCTCATAAGATCTACGGTCCCAAGGGAGTCGGAGCCCTCTACGTCAGAAAACGAAACCCGCGCGTACGGATCGCCCCCCAGATGGATGGCGGCGGGCATGAACGCGGCATGAGGTCCGGCACCTTACCTGTTCCGCTGATCGTCGGATTCGGGAAAGCCTGTGAACTTTGTGAACAGGAGATGACAGCAGAAACGGCCCGGCTGACCAAGATGCGCGACCGGCTGCAGGCCGAGATCATGGCGGCCCTGGAGGAAAGCTATCTCAACGGCCATCCGACGAACCGGCTGCCCGGCAATCTCAACATTTCCTTCGCGTACGTCGAAGGCGAATCCTTACTCATGGGCATGAAAGACATCGCGCTCTCATCCGGATCGGCCTGCACTTCTGCCACGCTGGAACCTTCCTACGTCTTGCGTGCGCTCGGTGTGGGAACCGAGCTCGCTCATTCGTCGATCCGTTTCGGCTTGGGCCGTTTCAACACCGATGACGAGATTGACTATACGATCAAGAAGGTTATTGAGATCGTCACGAAGTTGAGGGAGATGTCCCCGCTCTACGAGATGGCAAAGGAAGGCGTCGATCTGAAATCCGTTCAATGGGCCGCACATTAGCGCCGTAACACGCACATCGTGAAGCGTATCTCGCAAACAACGAACACCGCTTCACGGTTCGACAGACTCACCGTCCCGAGCTTGGTCGAGGGACGAATGACGAGATACCAGGGAGGTTCCTATGGCATACAGCGATAAAGTCGTCGATCATTTTAATAACCCCCGCAACATGGGAAGTTTCAAAAAGGATGAAGAAGGCGTGGGCACCGGCATGGTGGGGGCGCCGGAGTGCGGCGACGTGATGAAGCTGCAGATCAAGGTGCAGAACGATACGATCGTCGATGCCAAGTTCAAGACGTTCGGCTGCGGATCGGCCATCGCCAGCTCCAGCTTGGCCACCGAATGGCTGAAGGGCAAAACGATTGAAGAAGCGCAACAGATCAAGAACACGGACATCGTCCAGGAGCTCAATCTGCCGCCGGTCAAGATTCACTGTTCGGTTCTCGCGGAAGATGCGATCAAAGCCGCGTTAGCTGATTATCAGAAGAAATCCGACGGAGACGCGTCCGGCACCAAGTAACGGAGACATCTACGAAGGGAGTGCCCCATGGATACAACGAATGTCGAGACTCAGGCTCCGGTCATCACACTCACCGATGCTGCCGTGAAAGAGGTCAAACGATTGATCAACGTACAGGGGATCGAGGAAGGCGGCCTTCGTCTCGGCGTGAAGGGCGGCGGGTGTTCTGGCCTGAGCTACACGATCAATTTCGACGACAAGATCGGGCAGTATGACCAAGTGTATGACATCAACGGAGTGAAGGTCATCATCGACGCCAAGAGCGCCATCTATCTCCAAGGCACCCAACTCGACTACCAGAAGGACCTCATGGGAGGAAACTTCAAGTTTCTCAACCCGAATGCCAATAAAACGTGTGGGTGTGGAGAGTCGTTCTCGGCCTAAGTCTCTACAAGTTTTTTGAACAGGTTGGTGCGGCGCGCACCTTTCCGATTTATCTCTATGGATCAACATACACCGGAATCGCCACGACCGCGAGGCCTGCAGATGGCCCGGAGCATGTGCTGGCACTGCCAGTCTGCGGTGACAGGGGAGTACTTCTGCGAGCGGTGCGTCAAAGTCCAGCCGGTTTCAAAAGAGGCCGACTATTTCACCTGTCTCGGGTTTCCTCGACGTCTCACACTGGACCCAAAGAAGCTCGAGGCCAAGTTCTACGAGTTGAGCCGGACATTCCATCCGGACTTTTATCAGACGAAAAGTCCGGCGGAACAAACGATCAGCCTCTCCAATGCCGCGGTCCTGAATACGGCCTATCGTACACTCCGTGACCCCATTCAACGCGCGGAATACCTATTGGGCCTCGAAGCCGGCTCCGTGAAAGACATCCGAACGTCTCCCCCAGCCGACCTGTTTGAAGAGATCTTAGAACTCCAAGATACGCTTGAGGAATACCGATCATCGGAACGTGATTCGCAAGACAGTCATAAGCTCCGTACTGCCCTTGAGGCCGAACAGCGAACACTGGAGCAACGCAAGCAGGAGATGGAAGCGCAACTGCAGCAGCTGTTTACGGAGTGGGACCGGCTACAAGACCGTGGGGAAGCGACAAGCCAGACGCGTGTGGAACGGGACCGGCTCCTGAAACAGATACGTGACCTCCTCTCCAACCGAACGTACATCACCAGTATCGTCAACGACCTCGCGACAACGATTGCCTGAGACATTCCGGCCAGCATTAGAAGAATATGACAAGAATCGTCGGCATTGACCTCGGCACAACCAATTCGCTGGTCGCCTACATGAAAGACGGCCAGCCCTGCGTCGTCCCTGACCGCAACGGCCGGACGATGGTGCCATCGGTTGTCGCCTTGACGGACAATGGATTGATTGTCGGCGATTCGGCCAAAGAACACTTGACGCGAAACCCCGAGCGGACGGTCTATTCCGTAAAGCGTTTCATGGGCAAGGGTCTTGCCGATGTGCAAAACGAACTGGCCTATTTCCCCTACACACTCACGGAGACCGGCGGCGTCATCCGGATTCAGCTCGGCGAAAAACGTTATTCCCCCCCACAGATCTCCGCCATGATCCTCAAGGAATTGAAACGACGCGCGGAGGCCTATCTGGGAGAGAGTATCGGCAAAGCCGTCATCACCGTTCCTGCCTACTTCAACGACAGCCAACGGCAGGCGACCAAGGATGCCGGGCTCATTGCTGGGTTGGAAGTCTTACGCATCATCAACGAACCGACGGCCGCCTCACTGGCGTACGGACTTCAGAAGCGCACACAGGGCACCATTGCGGTCTATGACTTCGGCGGCGGCACATTCGACATTTCAATCTTGAAACTGAAAGACGGGATCTTTGAGGTTTTGGCGACGAATGGCGATACGCATCTGGGAGGGGATGATCTCGACCGGCTGCTTGTCGACCTGTTTATCGGACAGATCCAAGAACAGCACGGGATCAACCTGAGCGAATACTCCGATCATATGCAGGCCGCTCGACTGGAAGCAGAGCGAGCCAAAGTTCGCCTTTCTGATGATCTCAAGACCACCATCACCATTGAACTACCGGACGACAAAGGACACTTCACCGGAGAGCTGACTCGCGATCAGCTTGAGTCGCTGACGATACGTGTGATTGAACGGACGCTGGCTCCCTGCCGCATGGCCTTAAAGGACGCCGGACTCACCTCAAAAGATATCGACGAGGTGGTCTTGGTGGGTGGCTCCACTCGCATGCCGCTGGTCCGCCAACGCGTCGAGGCGTTGTTTGGGAAGGCGCCGCATTGTCATTTGAATCCGGATGAAGTCGTCGCACTCGGCGCCGCCGTACAAGCCGATATTCTGAGCGGTGGGACGACGAACATGTTGCTGTTAGATGTGACGCCCCTATCGCTCGGCATTGAAACGATGGGCGGGGTCATGAGCAGCTTGATCCGTCGAAACACGACCATTCCAGCAAGCGCCAAGGAACTGTTCACGACCTACGTCGACGGGCAAACCGGCGTCGATATTCATATCCTGCAAGGCGAGCGCGAGCTCGTCAAGGATAACCGGAGCCTGGCACGATTCCGGCTGAAAGTACCGCCACTTCCGGCCGGCGTCCCGCGCATCGAGGTGACCTTTCTGATCGATGCCAACGGCATCTTGAACGTCACGGCGACGGACATGCGAACCGGCCAGAGCCAGTCGATCGAAGTCAAACCTTCCTACGGGCTCGCGGATGCGGAAGTCGAGCGGATGATCGAAGACTCGTTTAAGTTTGCGGCCGACGATGTCAGCGCTCGGAAGTTGATTGAAGCCCGGTTGGATGCCGAAGCCCTGCTGAAGACAACCAAGAAGTCGCTGGCGGAAGCAGGCGACCTGATCGCGGCGGATGAAGCGGAGGGTATTCGGAACGCACTGTCTCAGCTGGCGACAGCGAAGGATGGCACGGATCCCCGTATCATCCGTGCGCGGATGGCAGAACTCGAACAGGCCGCAAAACAGTTGAACGTGGTGATGCTGAACGATTCGCTTAAGAAGGGTCTACAAGGGAAGAAAGTCACGGAAGTCACGTGAAAAGAGCGTATGGCGTATAGCTGATGGCTTATGCTTGGAGCCACCGGCTATAGGCCATACGCCTTATGCTCGTAAGGAGTTCGCAATGGATCTGAAATGGCAGGACGCCGAGGACATCGCCATCCGGTTGGTGGAAGAACACCCTGAGACGGATCCGTTGACCGTACGTTTCACGGATATGCATGCCTGGATCGTGGCGTTGCCTGATTTTAAGGATGACCCTAAGAAATCAAATGAAAAGATTTTAGAAACGATCCAGATGGCATGGCACGAGGAGTATCAAGACTCGAAATCGTAAAACGACGAGACCGAACCGCTCTCCGAGATCTTCCTCTCTTTCATCACCTCCACCGTGCGCCTCTCAGTCCTACTGCTCGGCGTCACCGGTCGGTTGTCCTTCAGGGATCTGATCTAGCTTATAGAAATCCGTTGGGTCGAGTCTGCGCTGGACCGCCTGAGTCGGTTCACTCCCCTTCGCGAAAAGTTCCACGGTTCCCTGTTGGCCTTCGCCATCCTGGTCGGCCTCCAAGAGGCCGGTCGAGGCGTCAACTCTGACAAAGGTGACCCCATCGGGGATCTCAAAGGGGACGACAGGAAGCTGCTTGAGGGCCTCTCTCATAAAGGCCATCCAAATCGGCAGGGCCGACCGAGCTCCGGTTTCGCTCTCTCCGAGCGACCGCCGGTCGTCGAATCCCACATACACACCGGTCACGAGATTCGGGGTGCCACCGATAAACCACGCGTTGATGTAATCGTTCGTCGTACCGGTTTTCCCCGCGATCGGACGACCCAGCGTTTTGGCAGCCTGCCCGGTCCCTTTCTGGATAACGTCTTCCATCATATTCGTAATCAGGTAGGCCGTTTCTTTCGAGATAACCTCGTGCGGCTCAGGTTCGATGGATTCAAGCGTTTGGCCCGTATTATCCTTGACGGTCTTAATCGCAAACGGTTCCACGCGGCTGCCCTGATTCAAGAATACGCCATACACCGACGTCAGCTCCATCAAGCTCAGAGACGACGTCCCAAGCCCCAGCGAGAGATCAGCCGGAAGCGGGCTCGTGACGCCGACGGCACGGGAGAACTCAATGACGTTTTTCACACCGACCTTATCCAATAACCGAACCGTCGCCAAATTATGCGACTGCGCCAAGGCATCCCGAAGACTCACCATGCCGTGGAATTTTCGTCCATAGTTCTCGGGCTTCCAGGTCTTGGCCTCCTCTTCCTGTTCATAGACCACGGGCGCATCGAGGATCTGGGTGGCTGGGCTCAAGCCCTGACTCATGGCAGTGGCGTAAATGAGCGGTTTGAAGGCGGATCCTGGTTGCCGGTGTGCCTGCACGGCACGATTGTATTCGCTCCGGGCAAAGTCGTAGCCACCGACCATCGCGCGAATCATGCCCGCCTTCGGGTCGATGGCAATCAGTCCCCCTTCCACCACCGGGGTCTGCTCCAGTGTCAGCAGCACCCCCTCCTTCGTCAGGCGCTTCACCCCGACTTCGATGACGTCACCGGGCTTCAAGAGCTGCTTCACATTGGGATTCACAACAAAATCGACCGTGGGGTCAGGCCCTTTGAGCATTCGCTTCGCCCATGCCATATCCTCAAAGGCCAGCTTCCCTGTGAACGGCCCAACCTGAACGAGGTAGTAATCCTTGGTAATCTTTAAGACGACCCCTTCCCCCACATACCCGGGTTTGAGCAATGGCTCTCCGGAGCCAAGATCTGAGGGTCGAAACGTGTCGAGATCTACCGTTCGTCGAGGCCCTCGCCATCCTTCTCGCTTATCGAGTTCTCGAACGCCGCTCAAGAACGCCGCTTCAGCTGCTCGCTGCATCGCCAAGTTCAAGGTGGTATGGATTTGAAGACCACCCTTGTACACCATCGACTCTCCGTACTTTGCCACGAGCAATTGCCGGACATATTCGACGAAGTACGGAGCAAGATGTTCGCTAACCGGTTGATGGAAATTCAGCGTGTCACGAACAGCAGCATCCCGTTCCGCTGACGTGATGAACCCGACTTCCTCCATCCGTGCGAGCACATGCTCCTGCCGCTTTTTCGCCATATCGTACGCGGCAAACGGCGAAAACTTGCTCGGCTTCTGCGGGAGTCCTGCCAAGAAGGCCGATTCGGCCAGCGTCAGTGTTCTAATGTCCTTGTCGAAATAGGAGCGTGCCGCCGATCCAACGCCATAGGCCCCTTGCCCGAAGTAGATTTGATTCAGGTAGGTTTCAAGAATCTGCTCTTTACCCGACACCACCTCCATCTTGTAGGCCAGAATGACTTCGCGGATTTTGCGGCCGTACGACCGTTCAGAGGAGAGAAAGAGCGACCGAGCCAATTGTTGCGTGATCGTACTGGCACCTTCGACCTTCTTCCCGCCATGCCGAATATTCGTCCAAGCTGCCCGCAACATCCCGATAAAGTCCAATCCAGGATGCTCGAAAAACCGGGCATCTTCCGTTGCGATCACAGCCTGCGTCAATGTTTTGGGAATTTCAGGAAGCGGGGTCAGAATGCGGCGCTCAATGAAAAACTGGCCGATCGGCTGACGGTCATCCGAATAGACGGTCGTTACCAAACTCGGTTGATAGTTTTGAAGAAGATCGAGCGAGGGAAGATCTTGGGCGAAGTGCCAAATGACGCCCACTACGGTCGTGACGCCGACAATCATGGCAGCCACCAGGCCAAGCACGATCACTTGCCATCGGCGCAGGCGACGACGCGGCTGTTCCTGATTTCTTCCCATCAATCGACTGTCGTTCGGCATCGAGTCTGGAATCCTGTCGACGTGCGTCTGCGGTACGTCAGAACTTACAATGTGCCATGTGAAAACTCAAGCAAGACACAGATTGGCAGCCATGCACTCAAACCCTTGCGCCTGTTGATCTCGGCGGAAAAGAACATTTCGTTTCTAAAACGATTTGCTCCATAGTAGAAACATGCAATGCCCCCACGGAGGGAACGGGCCTCGGTCCAACCGCCGGCTATATAGCCGCGTGCGTCAAAACCAATTAAAAAAGTGGCCCTGATTCGGCTGATCGTTCAGTATGCCAACACCTCAGAAAGCCGGATCGCTTAGGAACAGGCTCTTCCCATGATCGAACAGCCCGACATCAATCAGCCAATCCTCGTCGTTGAAGATGAACCGGATACCGCCGATCTCGTAAAGCTGATCCTGCAGAAAATGGCTATCAGGTCG
>Ga0268299_1000433_pt1 | contig 133299 bp, 115 predicted proteins | sample NOBtaG_FD_193484 | JGI IMG/M metagenome (GOLD analysis project Ga0268299, IMG submission 193484) | Activated sludge microbial communities from bioreactor in Nijmegen, Gelderland, Netherland - NOB reactor | ecosystem: Engineered > Bioreactor > Aerobic > Activated sludge | place: Netherlands...
CGGGCAGGTGCGGGTGCGACCGGGGCGGGCGGGTTAACCCGGCAGATCATGTGAGCTGTGCACGCGAACTGCATGAATGTCCCCGGCCGTGCCGATTCTGGTCGGCGCAGCGGGCTGAGGGATGCTCACTCAAGTGAACCTGCGGGCGAGTGCCGCCGGTGTGAGCGGTGCGGTATGCGCCGCGGGTACAGCCGGTGCGCTGCGTCTACCGGGCTGGCGGGTGCGGCGGCACCTGTCGCACCTGTCGCACCTGTCGCACCCGCCGCACCTGGCCGCACCTGCCCGCACCTGCCCCGCACCTGCCCCGCACCTGCCCCGCACCTGCCCCGCACCCGCCCCGCACCTGCCCCACCCGCCCCGCAACTGCCGCACACCCGCCGCACACCCGCCCGCACCCCCCGTCGCACCTGTCCGCTCCCGAAGCACCCGCCGCACCACGCACCCGCCCGCACCTGATCGCACCAGTCGGCACCTGTCGGCACCAGCTCCGGCCATGCTACAATCATCGTTTCCTCGAGGAGTTGCGAGCAATGGCCATGCGGTGTGAAGTCTGCGGCAAGGGTCCGGCGGTCGGCCGGAAGGTCTCCCACGCCCACAACGTCCGTCCCCGGCGGTTCGAGCCAAACCTGCAGAGCGTGCGCGCCGTGGTGAATGGCGCCACCAAGCGGGTGCGCGTGTGCACGCGCTGCATCCGCTCCAGCAAGATCACCAAGGCCGCGTAATGCGCGAGGTCGTCAGCGCGCCGGGCGCCCCGGCGGCCATCGGCCCGTACTCGGCCGGCATCCGCGCCGGACACCTGCTCTTCCTCTCGGGCTCGATTCCGCTGGACCCGGCCACCGGCCAGGTGGTCCCCGGCGACATCACGGCGCAGGCGACGCGCGTGATGGAGAACATCAAGGCGTTGCTCGGCGCCGCCGGCGCCGGCTTCCACCACGTCGTCAAGACGACGGTGTTCCTGGCGGACATGAACGAGTTCGCCGCCATGAACGAGGTCTACGCGACCTACTTCGCCGCCCCGTACCCGGCCCGCTCCACCGTGCAGGTCGCGCGACTCCCGCGCGACGTCCGCCTGGAAATCGAAGTCGTCGCCGTCGTCGACTGATCACGCAACGACACACGAAGGACACGAAGGCACGAAGAGAGTTCCGGGAAGAGAACCGAGGAGCGGAGCCACCGTGCCATCGTGCGGCCGGGCGCCCCTGAAACCCAGCATCGTGTTCTTCGTGTTTCGGGTTCTACCGGTTCGGGGCGCGCTCGACGTCCAGCACGCCCTCCACGCCGCGCAGTGACTTGATCACCTTCTCCAGGTGCTTCATGTCGCGGATCTCCACCGTCATCCCGATCGTGGCGTGGGCGGCATCGCCCGTCGTGGCCTCGAGGTTCGTGATGTTGGTGTTGATTTCCGCCACGCGCGCGCTGAGCGCGGCCAGCATCCCCTTCCGGTCCTCCACCGCCATGGTCAGGCGCACCGTGTACGGCGCCGTGTCGGTGCCCTTGTCCCACTCCACGTCGATGCGGCGCTCGGGGTCGTACTGCAGGTTGACGACGTTGGGACAGTGCGCCGCGTGCACCGACACGCCCTTTCCGCGCGTGATGTAGCCGACGATCTTCTCGCCCCGGATCGGGTTGCAGCACCGCGCGCGGAACACCATCAGCTCGTCGGCCCCACGCACCTTGATCCGGTCGGGATCGCCGCCCGGCTTCAGCACGCGCTTCATCGCGGCGAAAACGGGGTGCTCTGGCGCCTTCTCCTTCAGCTGCTCCTGCGGCACCAGCTTGTCGAGCACCTGGCGCGCCGAGACCTTCCCGTAGCCAATCTGCGCGAGCAGGTCGTCGGCCTTCTGCGCCCCGAACTCCTCGCCGACGGCCTGGACCTTGTCGCTCTCGAGCAGCCGTGCGGGGTTGAGGTCGAAGCGGCGCGCCTCCTTCTCGAATACCTTCCTGCCGAGCTCGACGGCGCGGCCCTTCTCCTCCTCCTGGATGAGGTGCTTGATCTTGTTGCGGGCACGCGAGGTGGCCGCGAAGCTCAGCCAGTCGCGGCTCGGCTTGTGCGTCGCGTTGGTCATCACCTCGACGATGTCGCCGTTCTTGAGGCGGGTGCGGAGCGGCACCATCCGCCCGTTCACGCGCGCGCCGACGGTCTTGTGGCCCACGTCGGTGTGGACCGCGTAGGCGAAGTCCACCGGGGTCGATCCCTTCGGGAGCACCTTCACCTGCCCGCGGGGCGTGAACGTGTAGACCTCCTCCGGGTAGAGGTCGATCTTGAGGTTCGTGAGGAACTCCTGCGGGTCCCGCACCTCCTGCTGCCACTCGAGCAGCTGGCGGAGCCACTGGAAGTACTGCTCGTCGCGCCCGGCGCCGACACGCCCCTCCTTGTACTTCCAGTGCGCGGCGATGCCTTCCTCGGCCCGGCGGTGCATCTCCTCGGTGCGGATCTGCACCTCGAAGGGCAGGCCACGCTCGCTGATGACCGACGTGTGGAGCGACTGGTACCCGTTCGGCCGCGGCATCGCGATGAAGTCCTTGATGCGGCCGGGCACGGGCGACCACGTCTGGTGGATGATGCCGAGCGCCGCGTAGCAGTCCTTCACCGACGGCGTGAGCACGCGGAGGGCGATGAGGTCGTAGACCTGGTCGAGGTCGATCTTCTGCTTCTTCAGCTTCAGCCAGATGCTGTAGAGGCGCTTGATGCGGCCGTCGATGGCCACCACCGGCACCTGCGCGTCGGCCAGCTTGGAGGAGATCTGCGCCTTCAGTTCCTCGATGCTGCCCTCGGTCGCGCGGCGCTTGGCGTCCACGCGGCTCTTCAACGTCTCGTAGGCGACCGGCTCCAGGTACTTGAACGAGAGCTCCTCGAGCTCGTTCTTGATCTTTGACATGCCCAGGCGGTTGGCGATGGGTGCGTAGATGTCGAGCGTCTCCCGGGCGATGCGCACGCGGCGCTCCTCGGGCACGTGCTGCAGCGTGCGCATGTTGTGCAGCCGATCGGCCAGCTTGACGAGGATGACGCGGATGTCGTCCACCATCGCCAGGAGCATCTTGCGGAAGTTCTCCACCTGCCGCTCTTCGCTCGAGGAGAACGGGATGGCGCCGATCTTGGTCACGCCCTCGACGATGTGGGTGACGTCCTCGCCGAAGCGCTCGCGGAGGGTCTCCGGGGTCGTCAGGGTGTCCTCGACGACGTCGTGGAGCAGGCCGGCCGCGACGCACACGACGTCGAGCTTCATGCCGGCCAGGATGTCGGCCACCTCGAGCGGGTGGACGAGGTAGGGCTCGCCGGAATGGCGGACCTGTCCCTTGTGCTCCAGGGCGGAGAAGACATACGCCCGGCGCAGGAACTCCAGGTCGGCGTCGGGGTTGTAGCTCCGGACGCGGTCGAGCAAATCCTCGAAGCGAATCATCGCGGACGGTGTCTAAGGAAGATCATAGGGGTCGGGGTTGCGAGGGGTCAATGAACGGACTATACTCCTCGGTCTTCGCGCCCGGCGCGGAACGGGTATTGTAAACACTTGTCACGGAATGACTTGGGAACCACCACAGCACTGCAGGGGGACATGATGAGGATTCGGTCAGCGGGGGCGTACCTGGCTCTGATCGCCGGGATGGGTGTGGCGCTTGCCGGATGCAGCCAGATCGGCCAGATCAAGGCGATGAAGGCGTTCAAGGACGGCAACAAGCTGTACGCGAGCAACGACTTCCGGGGTGCTGCGGCCAAGTACGAGGAGGCCGTCGCGGCCGACCCGGCCGGCGAGCTGAACTCCTGCGGCACCAGCCCGGGATGTGTCTACTTCTTCCTCGCCAACTCCTACGACAACATGTACCGGCCGGCCCGCAAGGGCGAGGCGACCAACGACGGCTACCTCACCAAGGCCGTCGAGTACTACAAGCTGGCGTCCGAGAAGATCACGGACCCGATGATGAAGACGCGGTCGCTGGAGTACCTGGTGGCCGCCTACGGCCCCGACAAGCTCAACGACCCCACCATGGCCGAGCCGATCATCAAGGAGATGATCCGTCTCACCCCGGACGAGCCGTCGAACTACTTCATGCTGGCGCGGCTGTACCAGGACTCGGGCGAGTACGAGCTGGCCGAGCAGACGTTCATGCAGGCGCGTGACGCGCGTCCGAACGACCCGTCCGTCTACCTGCAGCTCGCCAGCTTCTACAACACCCAGGGCGACTTCGAGAAAACCATCCAGTACCTGAACGAGCGCATCAAGATCGAGCCCAACAACCCCGAGGCCCACTACACCGTGGCCACTTACTACTGGGACAAGGCGAACCGCGACTTCCGCCTCACGGACAAGGAGAAGATCCAGTACGTGATGGACGGGCTCGGCTCGGTGGACAAGGCCATCCAGATCAAGAGCGACTACATGGAGGCCATCGCCTACAAGAACCTCCTGCTCCGCCTCCAGGCCAACCTGGAGAAGGATCCCAGGAAGCAGCAGGAGCTGCTGCGGGAAGCGGACCGGCTGCGCGATCAGGCCACCGAGCTCCGCAAGGCGAAGACCGCCGGCACGGACTAAGGCTCGAGGCTCCGGGCTCTAAGCTCTAGGCTCTGGGCCCGGATCTGGCGTTTGACCAAACCGGGCGTCCCTTGACGGGGGCGCCCGGTTTTGCTTTCTGCGGGCGGCGGCTCTGACCCATGCGTTTTTCGTTTACCGCTCGTTCACATGGAAGTGGTAATTTTTCTGGGTTTCAGGAGAGTGAGGAAGCTGACCCCATGTTGTCCTTGTCTGTAACTTTGCGGCGATTGATCCTTGCGGTCTGTCTCGTAGCGTGGCCTGTGGCTCAGGCAGCCGCACAAGGTGTCACGACCGGTTCGCTCACCGGCGTCGTCACCGACTCGCAGATGTCGCCGGTCGCGGGCGCCAACGTGATTGCGATTCACGCACCGTCGGGCACCAACTACGAGACCACGACGCGTCCCGACGGCCGTTTCACCATCATCGGCATGCGCGTCGGCGGGCCCTACATCATCACGGTGGCCTACACCGGCACGGGCACGGCGTTCGAGCCCCAGACGCTCGAGGACGTGACGATCAACCTCGGCGTCGCCACGGACGTCAACATCACGGTGAAGGCCATCTCGGTGCAGGAGACGGTGACGGTCGTCGGGCAGTCCGACACCGTGTTCAGCTCGAACCGCACCGGCGCAGCGACGGCTGTCGTCCGCGATCAGATCGCCACGCTGCCGAACCTCACCAATCGCCTCGACAATTTCACGCGGCTCACGCCGCAGGCTTCGGGCCTGTCCGTCGCGGGCCAGGACTCCCGCCTCAACAACATCACCGTGGACGGGTCCTACTTCAACAACTCGTTCGGCCTGGGCAACACCCCGGGCGACCGCACGGGCGTGGCGCCCATCTCGCCGCAGGTCGTGGAGCAGATCCAGGTGAACGTGGCGCCGTACGACGTGCGGCAGGGCAACTTCGTCGGCGCCGGCATCAACACGGTGACCCGCAGCGGGACGAACCAGTTCACGGGCTCGGTCTACCGCCAGTTCAGAACGGAGGAGCAGGTCGGCACCAAAGCCAAGGACCTGACCGTGAACCCCGGGACCTTTGAGTTCGCGAACACCGGCGTCTGGGCGGGCGGCCCGATTGTGCGGAACAAGGCCTTTTTCTTCGGCAACTTCGAGGACGAGAACCTCACCCGCCCGGGCACTGTGTTCCAGGCCAACCCGGGCGGCGTGACGCCGGCCGGCTCGGTGACGCGCGTGCTGGACTCGGACCTGCAGCGCGTGTCGCAGCTCCTCCAGAGCAGCTTCGGCTACGAGGCCGGGCCGTACGAGGGCTACGACTTCGGCACGCCCGCCAAGCGCTACCTGATCAAGGGCGACTGGAACCTGAACGCGTCGAACAAGATCACGTTCCGCTACACCCAGCTCGACTCGAACACCGACGTGATCATGTCGAACTCGAGCTCGCTCGGGTTCGGCAACCGCAACGGCAACCTCTTCTCGATGAACTTCTCCAACTCGAACTACCGGATCCTGGAGAACATCAAGTCGGGGATCGGCGAGTGGAACTCGGTGATCGGCAGCAACATGTCGAACTCCCTCATCGTCGGGTACAACCACTCGGACGAGAGCCGCGAGTCACCGGGCAAGCTGTTCCCGATGGTCGACATCCTCGGCGGCGACAACACAACGTACATGGCGCTCGGTTCCGAGCCGTTCACGCCGAACAACGAGCTGCGGTACGGAAGCTTCCAGCTGCAGAACAACTTCACCCGGTTCAGCAGCAAGCACACGCTCACCTTCGGCGGCACGCTGGAGCGGTACAAGTCGGAGAACGTCTTCTTCCCGGGCTCCCAGAGCGTGTACGTCTACAACACGCTCGACGACTTCCTGACCGACGTGAACGGCTACCTGGCGAACCCCGGCCGCACGACGACGCCCGTCAACCTGCGGCGCTTCCAGGTGCGCTACAACAACATCCCGGGGCAGGAAAAGCCCGTTCAGCCGCTGGAGGTGCTCTACTGGGGCGCCTACACCCAGGACGAGTGGAGCGTCAGCGACAACCTGAAGCTCACGCTCGGCCTGCGGTTGGACGTCCCGCACTTCGGTGACACCGGCTTCGCCAATCCCGAAGCCGACGCGCGCACGTTCCGGGACGAGAACGGACAGGCGGTGCAATACGATACGGGCAAGCTGCCGGATCCCAACATCCTGTGGTCGCCCCGTGCTGGTTTCAACTGGAACGCCGACGCGGAGCGGAAGACACAGGTGCGCGGCGGCACGGGCGTGTTCACGGGTCGCCCCGCCTACGTCTGGGTCTCGAACCAGATCGGCAACACCGGCATGCTGACCGGCTTCGAGCAGCAGGATCAGACGGGGACCGCACCGCTCCTGACACGGCCCTTCAATCCGGACCCGAACGCCTACAAGCCGGCGAACGTGACCGGCGCGCCAGCGGCCACCTACGAGCTGGCGGTGACGGACCCTGACTTCACGTTCCCGCAGGTCTGGCGCACCAACCTCGCCGTCGACCGCCGTCTCCCGTGGGGCGTCACCGGAACGGCTGAGTACATCTACTCGAAAGACGTCAACGGCGTGTACTACATCAACGCCAACCTGCCCGCCGCGCAGTCGCAGTTCACCGGCGCCGACACCAGGAACCGCTACACGAGCAACCGCATCTACTCGAACATCTCCACCAACATCGTGCTGAAGAACCAGAACGTCGGCGATTCGTGGAACCTCGCGTTCACCGGCAACAAGAACTTCAAGGGTGGGTTCGTGAAGGCGGCCTACAGCTATGGCGAGGCCAAGAACACGGTGGACGCGGGTTCGATCGCCTTCGGCTCGTGGAACAATAACCAGCATTCGGGCGACCCGAACAACCCCGGCCTAGGCTATGCCGCCGGATCGCCCGGCCACCGCTTCTTCCTGACGGGGTCCTACGCCAAGGAGTACTTCGGATTCGGCGCCACGACGTTCTCGGCGTTCTACGAGGCACGCACGATCGGGAACACGAGCTACGTGTTCTCCGGGGACCTCAATGGTGACGGCGGCACGACCAACGACCTGCTCTACATCCACCGCGACATCTCGGAGATGAACTTCCAGACCTTCACGGCCGGCGGCCGTACCTTCACGGCCGCCGAGCAGGCCGCGGCCTGGGAGGCGTACATCCAGCAGGACGACTACCTGCGCGAGCACCGCGGGGATTATGCGCAGCGCGGGGCCGTGTTCCTGCCACTCGTCAAGCGCCTGGACTTCACCGTGGCGCAGGACCTGTTCACGACACTCAAGGGCCGCCGGCACGCCTTCCAGTTCCGCGTGGACTTCATCAACTTCGGCAACCTGCTCAGCAGCGACTGGGGCGTGGCCCAGCGCCTCGTCTCGAACTCGCCCCTCGTGCTCCCGACGACCGCGCAGGGCGGGGTGGTCGACTCCCTGGGTCGCGCGCAGTACCGCATGCGCGTCGTGGACGGTGAGCTGATGACGCGCTCGCTCCAGCAGACCGCGGACCTGAACGACGTGTGGCGCATCCAGTTCATGCTGCGGTATACGTTCAATTAGGCTTCAGGCTACAGGCTTCAGGCTCCAGGCTTCAGGCGGCCTCGGGTGGTCCGGTAACGGGCTGCCCGGGGCCGTTGGTCTGTACCGGCCTGCGGCCTTGGCCTGTCGCCTGAAGCCTGAAGCCTGGAGCCTGGCGAGCCCCCCGGCGCCGCCTGCCCTGCGCTACACTGCAAGCAGGAGGGTCGCCGCCTGATGTCCCGCACGGTTGCCGTCGTGTCCCTGGCCGTTGCGCTGGTGCTGTCCGCGGGCGCGATACCCGAGGCGCGCCAGGAGGTGCTGGGCCGCATCGAGTTCCCGACCTCGCAGACTGGCGCCGCCCAGGACGCCTTCCTCCGCGGGGTGCTGCTGCTCCACTCCTTCGAGTACGACGACGCGAAGGAGGCGTTCCTGCAGGCGCAGCGGGCCGCTCCCGGCTTCGCCCTGGCCTATTGGGGCGAGGCCATGACCTACAACCACCCGCTCTGGGGCCAGACGGCCCCCGAACCGGCCCGCGAGGCGCTCGGGAGGCTGGCCCCGACCCGTGAGGCGAGGTTCACGAAGGCCGCCAACGACAAGGAACGCGACTGGCTGCGCGCCGTCGAGGCCCTGTATGGCGAGGGCGACAAGCTCCAGCGGGACCTGGCGTACGCGGCGGAGATGCGGCGGATGCTCGACAGGTACCCCGACGATCTCGAGGTGAAGGCCTTCTACGCGCTCGCGCTTCTCGGCACCAGCCACGGGGGCCGCGACGTGGCCATCTACATGCGCGCCGCCGCCGTGGCCGAGGACGTGGCACGGGCGAACCCGCAGCACCCCGGGGCCGCCCACTATCTCATCCACGCCTACGACGACCCGGCGCACGCGCCGCTGGGGCTCCGGTACGCCGAGGCCTACGAGAAGATTGCGCCGTCGGCCTCGCATGCCCTGCACATGCCGTCGCACATCTACTTCGCGCTGGGGATGTGGGACAAGGCCAGCGAGCTGAACGAGCGGTCCGCGCGGGCGGCGGACGAGCGCGTGGCGCGCAAGGGACTCGGCGTCGACGAACGTGGATTTCACGCGCTCCTCTGGCTCACCTACAGCTACCTGCAGCAGGGGCGCCAGCAGGAGGCGCGCGGGGTGCTGGATCAGTTCGAGAAGGCCGTCGCGGAGAGCGGCAGCGTCCGCACGCGCAGCCATCTGGCGCTGGCGCGGGCCGCCTGGGTGGTCGAAACGCGGCGATGGGCCGACGCCAAGCCCGCTGGCGTTCCGCCCGATAGCCTGGGAGCCGACGCAACCGCCGCCGACCTCTTCGCCATCGGGATGGCCGCCATCCGCAGTGGCAACCGCGTGGCTGGCGCCGACGCCCTCCAGCGCATGGCCCTGCTGGCGGGAGACGGCGACCGCCCGGTGCGCAGCGTGACGACCGCCAGGCCGACGCCTGCGCCGAGGCCTGGCGCGTCCCGTCCCGGCGTCACCCCGATCCCGACGCCACGCCCGTCCCTGCCGACCCCGGCGGAGTTGATGGCCGCCCAGGGCGCCCAGCCGCAGATGGGCCTGCCCGCGGCCGGGGCCGGAAGCGACAAGCGTGTGGCCGCGATCATGGCGCAGCAGCTCGAAGCGGTGCTGATCTTCGCCGAGGGCCGCCGCGACGAGGGGCTGGTGCTGGCCCGGCAGGCGGCCGCCGTGGAGCAGGATCTGAGTTTCGAGTTCGGTCCGCCCCTCCCGGTCAAGCCCGCGCACGAGCTCGTGGGCGACCTGCTCATGGACGTGCGCCGGCCCGGCGAGGCCGTGGCGGCGTACGAGGCCTCGCTGGCGCGCAATCCCGGCCGTGCCCTCTCGCTCCTGGGCCTGTACCGGGCGGCCAGCGCGTCGCGGCAGCCGCAGAAAGCGCAGCAGGCGGCCGCGGAGCTGCGGCGGGTCTGGGCGCGGGCCGACAAGACGCTTCCGGAGCTCCGGGAAATCCTCGCCGCGCCCCCCAGCTCTGACTAGGCTTCAGGCTCCAGGCTCCAGGCTCCAGGGTCTAGGCTCTGGGCTCTGGGCTCTGGGCTCTGGGCTCTGGGCTCTGGGCTCCAGGTTAGATGCAGAAAAGAAAAAGGCCGCTCGGGCTTCTCGCCGAGCGGCCTTTTGACGTGTTTCTGGCCTGAAGCCTGAAGTCTGGAGCCTAGTTGGTGCCTGCGCCGGCGGCGCGGCGCATGGCCTCGGTGACGATGCCCACCTTCTCCACGCCGGCGCCCTTGGCGGCGTCGATGACCTCGACGATGTCGCCGTAGCGCAGGGCTCCGGCGCCGGCGATGAACATCGTCTTGTCCTTGCGGGTCTCGAAGATGGTCCGCAGCCGGCTTTCGAGCTCCTGGATCGTGACGTCCTGCTTGTTCACCGAGATCCGGCGGTCAGCCGTGTACTCGATCACGATCTGCGAGATGTCCACCTGCTGCTGCTGGGCCTGCTGCGTCTCCGCCGGGAGGTTGATGTCCAACCCCTTCTGCGAGAGCGGCAGGGCGGCCATGAAGATGACGAGCAGCACGAGGAGCACGTCGATCATGGGGGTGATGTTCATGTCGCCCGACACTTCGAGCTTCTTGCCCATGAACACTTTTTCGGCGCCGAAATGCTGATGTGCGTGAGCCATTTCAGTTGCCTCCACCCGGACGCTGCTTCGGGTCGGTGATGAGACCCATGTCCTCGATGCCCGCGGCGCGGAGCTGGTCCATGGCGTCCATCACGGCGCTGTACTGCGCGTCCTCGTCGGCCTTGATGAGGATGATGCGCTCGGTCTTGCTTTCGAGGATGTCCTCGACGCGCTGCCGCAGCTCGTCCTCGCGAACGGGCACGCCATTGACGAAGTAGCGGCCCTGGGTGTCGATTGCGACGACCGTCTGGTCCTGCGTTTCGGGCTTGTCCGCGCTGTAGGCTGCGACGGGCAGTTTGACGTCTGCGCCCTTCTGCAGCAGCGGTGCCACGATCATCATGATGATGAGCAGCACCAGCATCACGTCCACGAGCGGGGTGACGTTGATGTCGGACTTGATTCCGCCTTTTGCCCCGCCGACGTCCATTGCCATGTCGGTTCTCCTTCAGTTGCCGTCGCACGATGGCAGCCGCCGGGACGGTCCCGGTGGCTGCCCCCGTGGCACAGACTAGTGGGCGGTCTTCTTGATGAAGTAGTCCACCATCTCCGACGAGGAGTTGTCCATCTCCACGTTGAAGTACTCGAGGCGGCCCGACAGGTAGTTGTAGAACCACACCGCCGGGATGGCGACGAACAGGCCGAGCGCGGTTTCGACGAGCGCCTCCGCGATACCGGCCGAGACGGCGCCGATACCACCCGAGCCCGTCGACGCGATACCAACGAACGCGTTGATGACGCCGACGACCGTGCCGAGCAGACCCACGAACGGCGCGGTGGCGCCGATGGTGGCGAGGCCCGAGACGCCCTTCTTCAGGTCGTTCGAGGTGAGCGCGGTGGCGCGCTGAATGGAGCGGCGAACGGTGTCGAGCACGTCCTCACGCGAGAGGCCCGAGTTGCTCTCCTGCTGGAACTGGTACTCCTGCAGGCCGGCGAGCACCACCTTGGCCAGGTGGCTGTAGCGGTACTCCTTGGCGGAGGAGAGGGCGATGGCCTCCTTCAGGCGGCCCTCCTTGAGGTGCTTGGCGACCTGCGGGGCGTAGAGCTTGGACTGCTTCTTCGCCTGGCCGAACGTGTAGATGCGCTCGATCGCGACACCTACCGACCAGAACGACATGATGAACAGCACGACGGCGATGGCCATGGCGACCATGCCCATCTGCTCGAACATCTCGACGAGGTCGAGGCCGCCGCCCTCCTGTGCGAATGCGGGCGTGCTGACCAGCGCCATTGCGATCCCGGCATATGCGATCCGCCCGATCTGACCCATCTTCCGACCTTCCATCGCATTCCTCCCGAAGTAGTCCGTGTTTCCAGTTGAAAGCATTGTCCGGCTCCTACTGCAGCGTGAACTGCACCGTGACGGTCATGATGACCGGCACCGGCACGCCGTTAAGGAGCGTCGGCGTGAACTGCCACTGACGGACGGCATCGAGCGCCGCCTGGTCGAGCAGGGGAATCGAGCGCAGCACCTTCGCGTCCTTCACCGCGCCATCGGGGCCGATCGTGGCCTCGATGATCACGACACCCTGGACACGGGCCGACTGCGCGATCGGCGGGTACGTCGGGTTGACGTGCTTGACCTTCTGCGGGGCCTTGATGTTGCCACCCACGCGCACCGGCGCGGCCGGCGGCGGGGGCGGGGGCGGGGGCGGTTCCGGAATGCCACCGGTGATGCCGCCGGCCACCCCGCCGACGATGCCGCCTTCGACACCGCCGACGTTCGACTCGAACCCGGCCTCCAGCCCGGTTTCCGGCTTGATCTCGGAGGGCGCCTCGACCGGCGCCGCGTTCGGGTTCACGTCCACCGGCGGCGGGGGCGGGGCCTCAGCGGCCGGCGGAGGTGGCGGCGGGGGCGGCGGCGGGGGCGGCGGCGGGGCCGCCACGAACGCCATCATCGAGGGCGTCGTCGGCAGGGCGCCCACGGCCATCAACGGAACGATGATGATCGCAGCCACGATGGTGGCCTGGAGCAACATCGTCAGTGGCACCGTGTACCACATCTTGTTGCCCATCTTGATGGAAGGGTCGACGACATCGCCGAACATGTCGCGTGGCACGTATCCTCCTAGAGTCCCTTCAGCAGCCGCGAAAGCCGCCGATTATAGCTCAGCACTTGTAGCCCGACACAAAGGAAAGCCGTGTCAACAAGCAGATGACCGGCCCTTTTTTGGCCCAGCTACCGGGTTAGACACCGGTTCTGAAAAAGTGCTCCGTGGAGCGACGACTTTTTCTGGATCCCGGCCCCGGCGCGTTCTTCCCGGGCCGCCCGTCGTTCAAACGCCCGCCGATTCTAGGCGACACACCGTGCCACGTCAACGGTTCGTGGCGTGGAATCCAGCCCGAAATTCAAATGTTACAAACAATGACAGCGACGGCACGGACGACACGGGCCGGTCGGGACCCGTGCCATCCGTACAATTGCGGATCGCCTTGGCCGCGCGCCCTAACTTTCGATGCGCATGCCGTAGAACGACCGGTAGACGAACACCATGCTGGCCACGAAGAACGCGGCCGCCAACCCGGCCGTCAGCGTGGCGCCCGACTCGGCCGAGATGTAGACGCCCAGTTCCACCGCCAGCAGGCCGAAGAGCGTCGTGAACTTGATCACCGGGTTCATGGCCACCGACGAGGTGTCCTTGAACGGGTCGCCCACCGTGTCGCCGACGACCGACGCCGCATGGAGTTCCGTGCCCTTCATCTTCAGCTCGGTCTCGACAATCTTCTTCGCGTTGTCCCACGCGCCCCCGGCGTTGGCCATGAAGATCGCCTGGAACAGCCCGAACAGGGCGATGGAGATCAGGTAGCCGATGAAGAAGAACGGCTCCACGAACGCGAACGCGAGCGTCGAGAAGAACACGCCGAGGAAGATGTTGAACATCCCCTTCTGCGCGTACTGGGTGCAGATCTCCACCACCTTGCGGCTGTCCTCCACCGATGCCTTGGTGGAGCCCTCGAGCTTGATGTTCGCCTTGATGAACTCGACCGCCCGGTAGGCGCCGGTCGTCACCGCCTGGATGGAGGCGCCGGTGAACCAGTAGATCACGGCGCCGCCCGTGATGAGGCCCAGCAGGAACGGCGGGTGGAGGATGGACAGCTTGGCGATCGCGCTGGCGTCGCTCAGGCCCTGCGTGAGCGCCATGATGATCGCGAAGATCATCGTCGTCGCCCCGACGACCGCCGTGCCGATCAGCACGGGCTTGGCCGTCGCCTTGAAGGTATTGCCGGCGCCGTCGTTCTCCTCCAGCAGGTCCTTCGCGACATGGAAGTTCGGCTTGAAGCCGAACTCCTTCTGGATGCTGGCCTCGATGCCGGGGATCTCCTCGATCTGCGAGAGCTCGTAGACCGACTGGGCGTTGTCGGTCACGGGGCCGTAGGAGTCCACCGCGATCGTCACCGGCCCCATGCCAAGGAACCCGAAGGCCACCAGGCCGAAGGCGAAGATGGCCGGCGCCTGCATCAACGTGCCGAGCCCGAGCCCGGAGACGTAATACGCGACGGCCATCAGGCCCATGATCGCCAGCCCCAGCCAGTAGCTGCTGAAGTTGCCCGCGACCAGGCCGGACAGGATGTTGAGGGAGGCGCCGCCCTCGCGCGACGAGCTGACGACCTCGCGCACGTGCGACGAGTTGGTGGAGGTGAACACCTTCACGAACTCGGGAATGATCGCGCCGGCCAGCGTGCCGCAGGTGATGACGCTCGACAGCTGCCACCAGAGGGACGAGTTGCCGCCGAGGGACGGGATGAGCAGGTAGGACAGCACGTAGGTCAGCACCACCGAGACGATGGAGGTGAGCCACACCAGCGAGGTGAGCGGCGCCTCGAAGTCCATCTTCGACTGGCCGGCGTACTTGCCTTTGGCGATGGCGTTGTTCACCAGATAGGAGCCGGCCGAAGCCAGCACCATCATCACGCGCATCATGAAGATCCACACGAGCAGCTGCACCTGCACGGCCGGGTCGGTGACCGCCAGCATGATGAAGGAGATCAGCGCGACGCCCGTGACGCCGTAGGTTTCGAAGCCGTCGGCCGTCGGGCCGACGGAGTCGCCCGCGTTGTCACCGGTGCAGTCCGCGATCACGCCCGGGTTGCGCGCGTCGTCTTCCTTGATCTTGAAGACCACTTTCATCAGGTCCGACCCGATGTCCGCGATCTTGGTGAAGATGCCGCCCGCGATGCGGAGCGCCGCGGCGCCCAGCGACTCGCCGATGGCGAACCCGAGGAAGCAGACGCCCGCGTACTCGCCAGGGATGAACAGCAGGATGGCGAGCATGAAGAGCAGCTCGACGGAGATGAGCATCATCCCGACGCTCATGCCGGCGCGCAGCGGGATGTCGCAGACGGGGAACGCCTCCCCCTTCAGCCCCGCGAACGCGGTGCGCGAGTTGGCGAGCGTGTTGATGCGGATGCCATACCACGCCACGCCGTAGCTGCCCGCGATGCCGATGAGGCTGAAGATCAGCACGATGGCGATCTTGTAGGCCTCCAGACCGATCAGCGCGAAGTAGGCGACCATGATCGCCCCGATGAAGAGCTCGAGGATGAGCAGGAACTTCCCCTGCTGAATCAGGTACGCCTTGCACGTCTCGTAGATGAGCGCCGAAACCTCGGCCATCGACCGGTGCACGGGCAGGTTCTTCACGCCCACGTAGGTCCAGGCGCCGAACAGCAGGCCGAGGACGCACACCACCAGGCCCGTGAGCAGGATCTGGTGCCCCGTCATGCCGAGGAAGTCGCCCTGATTGAGGTCTGGCAGCTGGATGTTGATCTCGCCGCCCGGGGCGTGTCCCCCACCCTGGGCCTCCTGCGCCGCCAGGCCCGCCGGGGCGGCCACCAACGCCAGGGTGAGGGCCAGCGCCGCCGTCCCCACCACGCGGCGCCACATCACGTGCTCGCTAAGTCTCGTCAGCATGTTCTCCAGTCCTCGTCAACTCCTGCATCCTGCCGGGCAGCGCCATCCCGCCCGTCAGGAAAATGCGGATTCCCTCTTCCACCGACACGTCCGGATAGACCGCCGTCGCCCGCGGCACGATCAGCACGTCGCCGAGATACAGGTGATTCGTCGGCACGTACACCGCCACGAACGCTTCGGGGCCCGCTCCGCGATCCAGCGTGAACTCCTTGGTGAGAAACCCCATCACCAGGCCACGACGCGCATCCTCGACGAGCACCACCCGCTTGAACCCGGCCTCGTTGCCGGGCGAGAACGCCGTGACCAGCTGCTTCACGGGTGCGTAGATTGTCTTGAAGACCGGCACGTGGAGCAACCAGCTTTCCGCGGTGGCCAGCACGCGCCGGCCGATCACGTTGGTCGCCACCACGCCGACCGCCAGGACCACCATCGCCGTGATCAGGACCCCCAGCCCCGGCACCGACCGCCCCAGCAGCCGAGTGGACACCGGGGTCGCGATCGCGTCGACGAACTGGAAGATCCAGGCCAGCGTCACCAGGGTGACGATGAGCGGCACCGTGACGATGATCCCGGTCAGGAACGTCCGTCGGAGCCAGCTCATCCCGCCTCACCCCTGACGCGCCAGCAGCCACGCCGCCGTCACGCCCGCCAGCAGCAGACGGTAGGCCGCGAACCCGTGCAGCGTGTGGCCGGCCAGGTAGCGGATGAAGTACTTCACCGTCACGTAGCCCACCACCCCCGACACCACCAGTCCAATTACGAACACCGTGACCGGGAGACCGTCCAGGCCCATCCCGGCCACGTCCACCCCCTCCTTGAGCGCCGCCGCCAGCACGGCGGGCAGGCTGAGGAGGAACACGAACCGTGCCGCGGCCTCGCGACGCAGCCCGAAGAGCATCGCCACCGTGAGGGTCGCGCCCGAACGCGAAATGCCCGGCACCAGGGCCGACGCCTGCGCGACGCCGATCAGCAGGGCCTCGCCGTAGCCGATGTCCTCGTCACCACGGCGCTTGCCGCCCACCCACTCCGCCACCATCAACCCGACGGCGCCCACCGCGAGCGCGACGGCCACCACCGCCGGCGACCGCAACGTGGTCTCGATCGCGTCGGCGAACGACAGGCCCACCGCCACCACCGGGAGCGTCCCGACCACGATCAGCCGCCCGAGCCGCTCCCACGAACCGTCGCGGCCGCCGAGCGCGCCGGGCGCTGCCGCCGTCAGCCGCACCACGTCGCCACGAAAGTACGCCACCACCGCCAGCAGCGTCCCGACGTGGCACGCCACGTCGAAGGCGAGCCCGAACCGCCCGGGATCCCACCCGAAGAACGCCCGCGCCAGGATCAGGTGGCCAGAGCTCGACACCGGCAGGAACTCGGTGAGCCCCTGGACCACACCGAGCAGGGCCGCCGCGATGAGATCCACGGCGTCGCTACGACGCCTTGCGCGCCGCCGGCGTGCGCCCCTGCGCCTGCTTGCCGCTCACGAGGATTGCGATTGCGGCCGCGATGAAGACCGTCGAGTACGTGCCGCTGATGATCCCCACCAGCATCGTGAAGGCGAACCCTTCCAGCACCTCGCCGCCGAACAGGTAGAGCGACAGCACCGCCAGGAACGTGGTGCCCGCCGTGATGATCGTCCGGCTCAGGGTCTGGTTGACGCTGGCGTTCACGACCGTCTCGAGCGGGTCCCGCCGCTTGGAGCGGAGGTTCTCGCGCACGCGGTCGAAGATGACGATGGTGTCGTTCACCGAGTAGCCGGTGATGGTGAGGATGGCCGCGACGATGTTCAACGACAGGTCGTAGCCGAAGAAGGTGAGGAACGCGATGGTCACCAGGATGTCGTGGAGCGTCGCCGCGATGGCGCCGATGGCGAACGCGAAGCGGAAGCGGATGCCGATGTAGATGGTGATGCCCGCAATCGACGCGAGCGTGGCGTAGATGCCCTTGCGCTGCAGGTCCGCGCCGATGACGGGACCCACCAGCTCCTGGTTGATCACCTCGAACTGGCCGAGGTTGGCCTTCGTCACCGCGTCCACCACCGAGCGCGCGCCCTGTTCGAGCGCCGTGCCCTGCTCGACGTTCGTGCCTTCGAGCATCGGCAGGCGGATGAGCCACTCGTTCGCCGAGGCGTCACCGAACTGCTGCACGACTTTCTCGCCCGGCACCACGTCGAGCGACGACCGGAGGGCGTCCTCCCCCACCGGTTGCTGGAACTTCACGACGACGATCGTGCCGCCCGTGAAGTCGATGCCGAGCGGCAGGCCCCGCGTCGCCATGACGCCGATGCCGGCGAGGATGACGACGAGCGACAGCACGATGGCGTGCCAGCGCCACTGGATGAAGTTGTAGTTCGGGTTCTCGAAGATGCGCATAACGAGCTAGATGCTGATGGTCGCCGACTGCCGCCGTGACAGCACCAGCTCGAACATGGTGCGCGACACGAACACCGCCGTGAAGACGTTGGACAGCAGCCCGATGGTGAGCGTGGTGGCGAACCCGCGGATCGGGCCGGTGCCGAACTGGAACAGGAACGCCGCCGCGATGAGCGAGGCGATGTGCGTGTCGAGGATGGTGAGGAAGACGCGGTCGAAGCCGGCGGCCACCGCCTGCTTCACCCCCCGGGCCGTCGCCATCTCCTCCTTGATGCGCTCGAAGATGAGCACGTTGGAATCCACGCCCATGCCGATCGTCAGGATGAAGCCCGCGATGCCGGGCAGCGTCATCACCGCGCCCAGGTAGGCCATCAGGCCCAGGAGGATGATCAGGTTCACGACGATCGAGGTCATCGCATTGAAGCCGGCCAGCTTGTAGTAGACCAGCATGAACAGCATCACCAGCAGCAGGCCGCCGAGGGCCGCGGTCACGCCGGCACGCACCGACTCCGCGCCCAGCGAGGGGCCCACCGTGCGCTCCTCGAGGTAGGACAGCGACGCGGGGAGCGCGCCCGAGCGGAGCGTCAGCGCCAGGTCCGCCGCCTCCTGCGTGCTGAAGGTGCCCGTGATCTGGCCCTCGTAGTCGATGCGGCTCTGGATGGTGGGCGCCGTCTGCACGCGCCCGTCGAGCACCACCGCCAGGTTGCGGCCGATGTTCGCCGCCGTGAACGCGCCGAATTTCTGCGCGCCTGCGTTGTTGAAGCTGAACCCGACCGACGGCCGGTTGTACTCGTCGATCTGCTGCTGTGCGCCCCGCAGGTCGCGGCCCGTCACCGCGGGCACGCGCCGCACGGCGTAGTAGACCGCGGACGGGGCCTGCCCCGGCTGCGGCACCTCGGCACGCCCCGGGAGGATGCGTATGTCGGGCGGCAGGTTGCCGCCGTACGCCTGACGCGCCGTGGCCTCGTCCGGGAACGGGCCCTGCTCGACGAGCGTGAGCTCCAGCAAGGCCGTGGACCGGATGATCTCCTTGGCGCGGTTCACGTCGGACACACCGGGCAGCTGCACCAGGATCTGATCCGCCGCGCTGTGCCGCGCCACGATCGGCTCGGCCACGCCCAGCTCGTTCACGCGGCGCTCGATCGTCTGCAGCGCCTGGTTCACCGTGCTCTCGCGGTTGTCCACCGCGATGTTCGGCTTCATCTCGAACGCGTAGCTGCCGGGGCCGCTCGAGGAGCGGTCGTACGAGATCTCCACCGTCGCAAGCGCGCTGCGGAACACCGCGTCCTGCTCGGCCGGGACGCCGGTCACCGTGAACGAAGTCGTCCCGGTCGGCGTGATGGTGGCGCCCGTCAGGCCCGCGGACCTGAGCGCCTCGCGCAACTGATCCGCCGTGCCCTCGGTCAACAACCGCAGCGCATCGTCGGTCTGCACGCGGAGCACGAGGTGCACGCCGCCCTTGAGATCGAGACCCAGCCGCACCTTCTGGTCCGGCGGGTAGAACGCGAACACCGAGAGCGCGATGACGCCCAGGATGGTGAGCAGCTTCCAACGCAGGTTCTTGGGCATGGTCAAGCGGACTGGTCGGCCACCGGGGCCTGCCCCTGGTAACCGACAATCGCCGCGCGCGAGACGTCGACCCGCACGTTCGGCGCGATTTGGAGTTGGATGGACTGGTCCGACAGCTTCGTAATCGACCCGAAGATGCCGCCGGTGGTGACCACGCGGTCGCCGACTTTCAGGGCGTCGAGGAACTCCTGGACCTTCTTCTGCCGCCGCTTCATCGGCAGCAGGATCACGAAATAGAAGATGCCGAGGACGAGCGCGAACGGGATCAGCTGGACCCACGGGCTCATCGCCTGGTCGGCAGGCGCGGCCATGGCCAGGAGTCCGGCTGCGGAAGTCACCGTCGGGGTCATGCGGTCACGGGGCGGGAGGCAAAAGTCCGACGGAAATCCTGTCTGAACTTTTCGAACGTCCCAAACGCAATAGCCTCTCTCACCCTCCGCATGGTGTCAAGGTAAAAGGACAGATTATGCAATGTGTTAAGGGTGCCAGCCGTCATCTCGCCGGCCACGAAGAGGTGGCGCAGGTAGGCCCGGGAGAACGTCCGGCAGGTGTAGCAGCCGCAGGCTGGATCCACGGGACCGTCATCCTCGGCATGGCACGCGTTCTTGATGTTGAGGGTGCCCTGCTGCGTGAACAGCCTGCCATTTCGTGCATTTCTGGTCGGCATCACGCAGTCGAACATGTCGATGCCGCAGGCGACGGCCTCGATGAGGTCGATCGGGGTGCCCACCCCCATCAGGTAGCGGGGCTGGGCCTCCGGCAGGTGGGGAGCCGTGTGCGCGATCACCTTGTACATGACGTCATTGGGCTCGCCGACACTGAGCCCACCGATCGCGTAGCCGTCGAAGCCCACCTCGACCGTGAGCCCGGCGCTGGCCTCACGAAGACCCGGGTCCGCGCCGCCCTGGACGATGCCGAACTGGAGCTGTCCCTGCCCGTGGTCGGATCTGGGGCGGTGCTCGAGGAAGTGTGCCCGCGCGCGGTGTGCCCACCTCGCCGTTAGGGCAACCGACCTCTCCAGCGTCTCGCGGTCGGCAGGCAGGGCCGGACACTCGTCGAGGACCATCGCGATGTCGGATCCCAGGTTCAGCTGGATCTCCGCGGCCCGCTCCGGGGTGAGCAGGTGCCGGCTACCGTCCAGATGCGACTGGAACTCCACCCCCTCCTCCGACAGCTTCCGCCGGTGCGCCAGGCTGAAGACCTGGTAGCCGCCGCTGTCGGTGAGGATCGGGCGGTTCCAACCGATGAACCGGTGCAGGCCGCCGTGCCGCCGGATCAAGTCGTCTCCGGGCCGCAGGTGCAGGTGATAGGTGTTGCCGAGGATGATGCTCGCGCCGGCCTCTTCGAGATCCCGCGGCGTCATCGCCTTCACGACGCCCTGCGTGCCGACGGGCATGAAGACCGGCGTCTCCACGACGCCGTGCGCGGTCATCAGCAGACCACATCGAGCCGCGCCGTCACGGTGGGTGATGGTGAACATGGGTCCTGGGTCTTGAGGTCCTCCAAGACTCCAAGACCTCTGTATTATCGCTGTCGTGGCAAAACTGCGCGTCGGGGTGATTTACGGTGGGCGTTCGGGCGAGCACGAGGTGTCGCTGGCATCGGGCGCGTCGATACTGCAGAACCTGGATCCCGCCCGCTACGAGGCCGTGCCCGTGAAGATCGAAAAGGACGGGCGCTGGATCCTGCCGGACCACGCGCCGACGGCGATCTCCGCCGCCGACACCATCGAGGGGGCGCGCGCCGCGGCAGCCCGGCCTGTGCCCGGCGGCCGCGAGGCGCTTATGCCGGCGCATCCCGGCACCGACACGCTCGTGGCGCTGGATCGCGGGGCGTCCGGGTCCGCCGTGCTCACCGGGCTTCGCCTCGACGTCGTCTTCCCGGTCCTTCACGGGCCGCTCGGCGAGGACGGCACGGTCCAGGGCCTGCTCGAGCTCGCGAACGTCCCGTATGTCGGGCCCGGCGTGATGGCCTCGGCCGTGGGCATGGACAAGGTGACGATGAAGGTGCTCTTCGAGGCCCGCGGCCTGCCGGTCGCGCCCTGGTACGGTTTCGTCACGGCGGACTGGGCGCGGCGGCGTGACGAGGTCCTGCGGCGCGCGCTGGCCCTGGGGCTGCCGCTCTTCGTCAAACCGGCGAACCTGGGGTCGAGCGTGGGCATCTCGAAGGTGAAGACGGCCGACGCGCTGCCGGCGGCCATCGCCGACGCGCTCGGCTTCGACCGCAAGGTGATCGTGGAGGCCGCGGTCCCGGACGCGCGTGAGATCGAGTGCGCGGTGCTCGGCAACGACGAGCCGGCCGCCTCCGTGCCGGGCGAGATCTTCCCCGGCCGCGAATTCTACGACTACGAAGCCAAGTACCTGGACACGGGCTCGCGGACGGCGATTCCCGCTGACCTCACGCCGGCGCAGGTCGCGGAGGTGCAGCGGCTCTCCATCGCGGCCTTCCAGGCCATCGACGCCTGCGGCATGTCCCGCGTGGACTTCCTGCTGTCGCGCACGACGGGCGCGCTGGTGCTCAACGAGATCAACACGATCCCGGGCTTCACCACCATCAGCATGTTCGCCAAGCTGTGGGAGGCGAGCGGTCTCTCGTACCCGGCCCTGGTGGACCGCCTGATCGCGCTCGCGCTCGAGCGGCACCGGGAGAAGCAGGGGCTGCGGACGTCGGTGTTGTAGGAGGCAGGAGACAGGAGACAGGAGACAGGAGGCAGGAGCGTGGAGAGCGGGGAGAGGAGAGAGAAAGTGAAAGGAGAAAAGTGAAGCGCGAAGCAGGGCAGGCTCGTCCGGTCCGGACCGCTGGCGCGGTTCCGTTCTCCCTTTCCCTCTTCTCCGTCCTTGTCCCGCCCGCTCTTCACTTTTCACTTTTCACTTTTCACTTTTCACTTTTCTCTTCTCTCTTTTCACTTTCCCCTCCCCCCCAGCCCGGCCTGACCGCCGCCGACCGCGTGGCGGCCGCCTACGACGCCGTTCTCGACGCCGACTTCGATCGCATCTCCGCGGTGCTGGCCGACACCTGCGGCCCGGCCCCGCAGGTCGCGTGCCTCGGGCTGCGTGCACTGTCCACGTGGTGGGAGATCCTGCTCGATCCGCAGGGACGCGGCCTGGACGCACGCTTCCTCCGCGAGGTCGAGCAGGCCATCACCGAGGCCACGGCCTGGACCGTTCGGGAGCCAGAGCGGGCGGAGGCGTGGTTCTACCTCGGCGCGGCGCTCGGCGCGCGCGGGCAGTGGCGGGTGCTGCGCGAGGAGCGGCTGTCGGCCGCGCGCGACGGCAAGCGCATCAAGGCCGCGCTCGAGCGCGCGCTCGCCCTCGATCCGGCGATGCACGACGCCTCGTTCGGCATCGGCGTCTATCGCTACTACGCGGACGTCGCGCCGGCCTACCTGCGCTGGCTGCGCTGGCTGCTGCTGCTGCCGGGCGGCAATCGCGCCGAGGGGCTCGCGCAGATGGAGCAGGCGAGCCGCCTCGGGCGGCTCGTGCGCGCCGAGGCGCAGTACCAGCTGCACGTCGTCTACCTGTGGTACGAGGGGCGGTTCCGCGAGGCGCTCGCGCTCGTCCGCGGCCTGCAGGCGCGCTACCCGCGCAATCCGCTCTTCCACCAGCTCGAGGCCGAGATCCTCGACGTGTACGTCCACGACGCGGCCGCGAGCCTGGCCTCGTCGGAGGCACTGCTCGCCGCGGCCGACCGCGGCGCGGTCCATCGCCCTGCGCTCGCCGGCGTCCGCGCACGCGTCAATATCGCGGTGCAGCTCGATCGCCTGGGACAGCGCGATCGCGCGCGCGCCACGCTGGACGCGCTCCTCGCACGCGATCCGCGCGCGCCGATCGACGCCGTCACGCGCGCACGCCAGCTGCAGCGCGCGTGGGCCCCCCGCTGAACGCTACAGATCCAGCGTGGTGGAGCCGACATCCCGCTCATGGAGGGAAAAGTGCGGCTAGCAAAAACGCGTTCTGTTGACAACCACAAAACGCTTTCTGCTTGACAACAAAATTTTCTCATCCATAATCTACATCTGGTATGAGGGCGTAAGGCTCAGGCCACGGCTTGTGAAGTTCGACGAGAACAAGCCGCGGCTGCCATCAGGCAGAGCCCGGCCCTTCAGGAGGCCAAATGGCGAAGAAGGCAAAGAAGGCGGCGAAGAAGAAGGCTGCGAAGAAGAAGAAGTAAGCACGCCGCTTACCAGGGGCGGTGATCCACACTGCCCCACCTTTCCGCATCGCGCGCCCAATCCCGCGGCGCGCAGCAAGGCGCAGGGAGCCGGCACCCGCGAGCCGAGTGCCAGGCGGCAGAAGCTACCGCAGGTGGCGCGGCGCACCCTGACGCATAACCCAACCTGAAGGGGGGGATACGACCGATGGCGAAGAAGGCAAAGAAGGCGGCCAAGAAGGCCAAGAAGGCGAAGAAGCGCTAGGCTTCCGCCAGAGATCGAAGGAAGGGGGCGCACCGTGCGTCCCCTTTTTTTTGCTCAGCGCTCGTCGCTGCCAATCCAGGCCACGCCATCCCACACGCGGATGCTGCGGACCACGTCCCACTGCCGCATCGCGTCCACGACGTCCATCCCGGCCACCACCTGCCCGAAGACCGTGTAGCGCCCATCGAGGTGCGGCTGCGGGGAGTGCGTGATGAAGAACTGGCTGCCGCCGGTGTCGGCCCAGTCCAGCGCCATGCCCACCGTGCCCCGGATGTACGGACGCTGGTTGATCTCGTCGCGAATCGTGTAGCCGGGCCCGCCCTCGCCGTCGCCCCGCGGATCGCCGCCCTGCACGACGAAGTCGGCGACGACGCGGTGCCAGGGCAGGTTGTTGAACGCGCCCTTCCGCGCCAGCGCGGTGAAGTTGGCGACCGTGCGCGGCGCATCGACGACCGCCAGCTCGATCTGAATCAAGCCCCTGTCGGTATCGACGTACGCCGTGGGCGTGAAGGCAGGCGCCAGGAGCGCCGGGAGGGCGGAGAGCTCTGGCACGACGGGCGGCGGCGCCGGCGTCGCCGGCACGGCGGTCGTGGAGGGGTCGATGCCGCGGAGCAACTCCGCGGCTCTCACGCGCACGGCCCAGTCCGCGTCCCCCAGCGCGCGCGTCAGCAGGGGCGCGGCTGCGGTGCGATCGAGGGCGGCGATGGCCGAGAGGATGGCCGCGCGGGCCACGTAGGTGCCGTCCGCCGTGGCCGCCTCGAAGGCCGTCACGAGCGCCGGGACCTGGTCGGTCGCCTTCACCCTGACGAGTCCGTTGGACGCCGCCATGCGCACCACTGGATCCTCGCTTCTCAACCGATCCGCGAGTGTGCGCGCCGCATCGGGCGCGCCGATCGCCGCCAGCGCGCCGAGGACGGCGGGCACGACACGTTGATCCCCGTCCGACAGCATGGCGACGAGCCGGGCCTCGCCCCGCCGCTCCGGAAGCTCGCCGAGGGCGCTGGCCAGGGCGGCACGGACGGACCAGTGCGGGTCCGCGTCGAGGCCCGCGATGACGCTGATGAACACGTCGGGGTCGATCCGCGCGAGCGCCACGAGCGCCGCGCCGCGCATGGTGGGCCACGGAGCGGATGCCAGGTCGAGCAGCACGTCCACCGCCGCTGCGCTCCGGAGCAGGCCGAGCGCGGTGACGGCTTCCATCTGCAGCGTGGGATCCACCTTCGGCGCGGTCACCACGCTCATCAGCGGTGCGGCCGCATCGGCCGCACCGCTGGCCCCGAGCGCGCGGATGGCCTGCACGCGCACGGCGATCGGTTGCGCGGCATCGGCCGCCATGGCGCCCAGGGCCGGCGCGGCGGGCGCATGCTTCAGGACACCCAGGCCGCGCGCCGCGAACACACGCGTGATCTGCCCGTCGGCCTGGAGCATCGCGGTGAGCACCGGGGTCGCCCTCGCGTCGGCGACGCGCTGGAAGGCGTACGCCACCGGCCACCAGCGGCTGCGCACGGCTCCGGAATCATCGAGCATGGTCGAGGCAATCTGGTCGTAGGCGCCGAGCCGCACGAGCGCGTACAGCCCGAGGCGCACGGCCTCGACCGTCGCGTCCTTCGGATACCCCACATCGTCGGGCGCGATGCCACCGAGCACGCCCGCCGCGATGTGCGGGGCCATCATGGCGGCGATCGCGGGCGCGGCGCTCGTGTCGCCGATGTGCCCGAGCGCCTCGGCGGCGCGGCCCTGCAGGAGCGCGTCCGGCGAGGCGAGCGCGGTGACGAGCGCGGGCACGGCCGACGGCCGGCCGATCAGGCCGAGCGCGAATGCCGCCATCTGCCGGACCTCCGGGTCGGCTTCCGTCGCCAGCATCGCGGCAAGCGGGTCGACGGCCTCGGCAAGGCGCGCGCGGCCGGCGCCGAGCGCGGCCCGGCGCCGGATGTGCGCCAGGTCGTCGGCGAGCATCGCGACGAGATCCTGGCCGGCGGCGGGGCCGCGCGCCCGGCGCTCGTCCTCCAGTTGGAGGATCCACTCGAGCTTCTGCTCGGCACTGGGCGGCGGGGGCTCCGTGGTCGTCACGGCGGGCGCTGCCTTGGGGCCACACCCGATGACGACGATGGCGCAGAGGACGGCGGCGACGGCGGCCGCGGACCGCCTCATCTCCCGGCCTCGCCGGCGTCGATCACGAGGTGGCGCTCGGTGGCCTTCTCGACGCGGTCGCGGCGCACCGTGACGCCAATGCCCGGGCCCGTCGGCACCGCGATGGTCCCGTCCTCGGCGATGTCGATGGCCGGCTCGATCAGGTCCGGCACGTAGTAGCGCTTCGAGGCCGCGATGTCGCCCGGCAGCCGGAAGTTGGGCAGGCTCGCCAGGTGGATGTTGTGCGCGCGGCCGATGCCGCTCTCGAGCATGCCGCCGTGCCACACCGGGATGTCGTGGGCGGCGCAGAGGTCGTGCAGTTCAATCGACTGCTGGTGGCCGCCCACGCGGCCCGGCTTGATGTTGATGATGCGACAGGCCTTCGCGGCGATGGCGTCGCGCGCGATGCGGACCGTGTGAATCGACTCGTCCAGGCAGATGGGCGTCGCGATCGCCTGCTGCAACGCCACGTGATCCATCACGTCGTCGTACTCGAGCGGCTGCTCGATCATCATCAGGTCGTAGGGGTCGAGCCTGGCCAGGTGCGCGCCGTCCTCCAGCTTGTAGGCCGCGTTGGCGTCGACCATGAGGGGAATGTCGCCGAACCGCGAGCGGATCCGGTCCACGGCCTCGATGTCCCAGCCCGGCTTGATCTTGATCTTGATGCGCTGGTAGCCGGCCGCCCGCTCCTTCGCCACCTTCTCCAGCAGCTGGTCGTAGGAATCCTGGATGCCGATGGACACGCCGGACGAGATGCGATCCCGCGTGCCGCCCAGCACCGCGGACAGCGACTGGCCCGTGATCCTCGCGTGGAGGTCCCAGGCCGTCATCTCGAGCAGCGCCTTGGCCATGTTGTGGGTCCGCACGCGCTTCATCGCGGCGAACACCTCGCGCGGGTGCTCGAACTCCCGACCCACGACCAGCGGGGCCAGGAACTCGGTGACGATGTGCCACACGGTCTCGGTGGTCTCGCCGCTGTAGTACGGGTGCGCCTCGGCGACGGCCTCGCCCCATCCCTCGTGGCCGTCCCCTTCCATGTGCGCCAGCACGAACGTGCGGTCGTACGTGCGGCCGAAGCTCGTCTCGAAGAAATGCACGAGGGGCAAACGGCACAGGAACAGCTCCAATCGATCGATTCTCATCGTGTCTCCCGCAGGTCGTCGCACCTGCAATATACTCGCGCCAGCGTGGCCTTCCATTATCTGGCCGTCGAGGGCCCCATCGGCGTGGGGAAGACCGTGCTGGCCGAACGCCTGGCGTCCCGGCTCGACGCCACCACCATTCTCGAGGACACCGACAACCCGTTCCTCGCCGACTTCTACAACGACCGGCCCGGCGCCGCGCTGCAGGCGCAGCTGTTCTACCTGCTGAACCGCCACCGCCAGCTGACAGGCGTGCGGCAGGCCGACCTGTTCCTGCAGGCCATTGTCTGCGACTACCTGTTCGACAAGGACAAGATCTTCGCGTACCTGAACCTCGACGACAACGAGCTGTTCATCTACCAGCGGCTGTACGACCTGCTGGCGCGCGACATCCCGCCACCCGACCTGGTGGTCTACCTGCAGGCGCCGACCGATGTCCTGGTGGAACGGCTCCGCCGCCGCCCGGCGGACCCGGAGGCGGAGGTCCCGCGCATCGACGCGGACTACCTGCGCGAGCTGAACGAGGCCTACCAGCACTTCTTCTTCCACTACACCGCCACGCCGCTGCTCGTCGTGGAGACCTCCGAGTTCGACCCCGACACCGACGACGCCGCCCTCGACGATCTCGTCAGGCAGATCAAGGGGATGGGCAAGGGGACGCGCTACTACGTGGCGCGAAAATGATCTGCTAAGCTGAACTCGTATGGCGTGGTTCAAGAAGGCGCGCCGGCCGCTGGCGACGCCCGAGAAGACCAGCCGCGTCCCCGAAGGCCTCTGGGAGAAGTGCCCGGAGTGCGACGCCATCCTCTACGGCAAGGACCTGGGCAAGAACCTGCACGTGTGTGACAAGTGCGGGCACCACTTCCGGCTCGGCGCGGTCGATCGGCTCAAGTCGCTCTTCGACGACGAGCGATGGGAGGAGCTGGCGCCGGGGCTGCGATCGAACGATCCCCTCCGCTTCACCGACACCAAGCCCTACGGGGACCGCCTCGCCAAGACCATCGCCAGCACCGGTCAGTCCGACGCCGTGATCGTCGGCATCGGCAGGCTCGAAGGCATCCCCACCGTGATTGCGTCGATGGAGTACAGCTTCATCGGCGGCTCGATGGGCGTGGTGGTCGGCGAGAAGATCGTGCGCGGCATCGAGCTGGCGCTCCAGCGGCGGGCGCCCGTGATCATCGTCTCCTGCTCGGGCGGCGCACGGATGATGGAAGGCGCGCTCTCCCTGATGCAGATGGCCAAGATCTCCGCGGCCCTCGCCCGCCTCGATCGGGCCAGGCTGCCCTACATCTCCATCCTGACCGATCCGACCACGGGCGGCGTGACGGCCAGCTACGCGATGCTGGGCGACCTGAACATCGCCGAGCCGCGCGCGCTCATCGGCTTCGCCGGCCCGCGCGTCATCGAACAGACGATCCGCCAGAAACTGCCCGACGGGTTCCAGCGGAGCGAGTTCCTGCTGGAGCGCGGCATGCTCGACCTGGTCGTGGACCGGCGCGAGCTGAAGGCCACGCTGGCCCGCGCCCTCCGCTTCATGCGCACGTGACGCTGCGCGATCGGCTGTTCGGGCTCGAAGCGTTCGGGATCAAGCTCGGCCTCGACAACATGCGGGTGCTGATGGCCGCGCTGGGCCACCCCGAACACGCCTGCCCGACCGTGCACGTCGCGGGCACCAACGGCAAAGGGTCGGTCTGCGCGATGGTGGAACGCGCCCTGCGCGGGGCCGGGCATCGCACCGGGCTCTATACCTCGCCCCACCTGGACCGCCTGGAGGAGCGCATGGCCATCGACGGGGACCCGGTGGCCTCCCAGGTCCTGGACGCCGCCGCCGAACGGGTGTTCGCCGCCCTCGACACGGCGCTCGCCGATGGCCGGCTGATGGTGACGCCGACGTTCTTCGAGGTGACGACGGCCATTGCCTTCGAGGTGTTCCGATCGGCGGGGGTCGAGGCCGGCGTGATCGAGGTCGGCCTCGGTGGCCGATTCGACGCCACCAACGTGATTACGCCGCGCGCGACGGCCATCACGAGCATCGCCTTCGACCATGAGCGGCACCTCGGCTCGACGCTGGCGTCGATTGCCGCCGAGAAGGCGGGCATTGTCAAGCCGGGTGTCCCGCTCGTGATGGGCGCGCTCCCCGACGAGGCGAGGGCGGTGGTCGAGCGTGCCGCCCGCGAGGCGGGTGCGCCGCTGGTGCCTGCTGATGGCGCCATCGTGCTGGAGTCACTGGAGGCCGGGCGTGCACACGTGCGGCCGCACCTCGCCCGCTGGCCCGGGCTTCCATCGCTGCGCGTGTCGCTCCTCGGCCGGCACCAGGTGGACAACACGGCCACCGCCGTGCGGACCCTCGAGGTGCTGGACGCGCAGGGCCTGTCGCTGACGGCCGAGGCGGTGGCCCTGGGGGTGACCGACGCGCGGTGGCCGGCGCGACTGGAATGGCTGCGCCTTCCGGAGGGCGACCTGCTGGTCGACGCGGCGCACAACCCGGCCGGGGCCGAGGCGCTCGCGTCCTACCTGAGAGATGCGGGCTGGCCGCCTCTGCCGATGGTGATGGCCGCGATGCGGGACAAGGACGTGGACCGCATGGTGCGGCCGCTGGCCGGTGTGGTGTCGCGCTTCATCACCACCAGCGTCCACACGCCGCGCGCGTTCGCTCCGGACGCGCTCGCGGCGCGGATCGCCGCCGCACTGCCCGGGGCCGCGGTCACCGCCGCACCTGACGCGCGCACCGCCATCGCCGAGGCGCTCCGTGGACACGGCCGGGCCGTCGCCGCCGGCTCGATCTATTTCGTGGGCCCGATGCGCGCACGTCTCCTCGAGTCCGGCGCCGTCCCGATTTGATATCCTCGATGCCACCCGTGCGTCCCCGATCCGTCACGTGCCTCCGCGTGCCCGTGGCCTGCGCGCTCCTGCTGCTCGCGGGCACGGTGTCCGATGCCGCCGCCCAGCTCGTGCCCGGCTGGAACACCAAGCAGTTCACGCTGGAACGACTCGACGCCGAGCGCATCCGGCTGATGCGTGAGGTGGAGATCGAAGGCGAGAAGGGCAGCCCCAACGAGGGCCAGAAGTTCTTCGCCGACGACGTGGAGCTCAACACGCGGACCGGGGAGCTGACCGCCTCGGGCAACGTCGTCTTCTCCACGGTGGACGCGCGCATCGCGGCCGACAGCGTCGTCTTCAACACGCGGACCAAGCTGGGCACGTTCACCAACGCGTCCGGCATCGCGTCGCTCGGCGACAGAGGCGAACAGGACCGCAGCATGTTCGGGACCATGGAGCCCGACGTGTACTTCTACGGGGAGACGATCGAGAAGATCGACGCCGACAAGTACCGCATCACGCGGGGCGCGTTCACGACGTGCGTCCAGCCCACGCCCCGATGGGAGATCGCCAGCGGCAGCTCCATCGTCAACCTGCACGACTACGCGCTGCTGACCAACGCGGTGATCCGCGTCAAGGACGTGCCGATCTTCTACCTGCCGGTCATGTACTACCCGATCCAGGACGACGACCGGGCCACGGGGTTCCTGCTGCCGACCTACGGCCGATCGACCTTTCGCGGGCAGTCCATCAGCAACGCGTTCTTCTGGGCCATCAGCCGCAGCCAGGACGCGACGTTCTTCCACGACTGGTTCACCTCCCGCGGCCAGGGGATGGGCAGCGAATACCGCTACATCGTGTCTCCGCAGTCACAGGGGAACTTCCGGTTCTACCGACTTGGCGAGAACGCGAGCGCCGAGGGGCCCGAGCGCACCAGCTACCAGGTGGCGGCCAACATCACACAGGGGCTGCCGGCCGGGCTGCGCGGCCGGATGCGCGTGGACTACTTCTCGGACATCACCGCGCAGCAGCTCTACAACAACAACCTGTACCAGCAGACCTTCAGCACGCGGTCGTATGGCGGGGGCCTCTCCGGCGCCTGGCGCGGCTTGAGCGTATCGGGGCAGTACCAGCGGACGGAGTCGTTCTTCAACTCCGACAACTCCTTCGTCAGCGGCCAGGCGCCCGGCGTCACGGCGTCCTTTACGGGCCGGCGGCTGGGGAGCCTGCCCCTCTACGCGTCAGTGAACGGAGACGCCAGCCAGGTGCTGTGGCAGCAGCGATCGGGCGACAACGTCGCCGACTTCGGCCTCGCCAAGTTCGACCTGCTACCCTCGATTCGTGCGCCGTTGAGCACATTGCCGTTCCTGTCGCTCAACGCCTCGCTCGGCTACCGCATGACGCACTTCACCGAGAGCCTCGATCCGCGCACCGGCCGGCAGATCGAGGAGCCCGTGACCCGGAAGTATGCCGACATGCGCGCCGAGGTCGTCGGGCCGGTCTTCACGCGCGTCTTCACACCGAACAACGCGTTCGCCGACCGCATGAAGCACGTCATCGAGCCGGCCTTCACGGTCCAGCGCATCACGAGCATCGACAATCAGAACCAGATCCCGACCACCGCGTCGTACGAGTACGTGGTGGGCGGCGTGACGCGCATCACCTACGGCGTGACGAACCGGCTCCTCGTCCGGCGGCCACGGGCCGGCGCGCAGGCCGAGGAGACGGGCGCCTCCGGCCCCCCGCGCGAGCTGCTGACGGTCGCGATCAACCAGAGCTACTACTCGAACGAGCTGGCCAGCCCCTTCGACCAGTCGTACGGCTACTCGTCGCTCTTCCGCCCGCCCAGCAACTTCTCGACGGTGGCGCTCACCGCACGGGCCATGCCCGCGCAGAGCGTCGGCATGGACTTCCGGATGGAGTACGATCCGATTGCCACCGAGAAGCAGCTGGTGGGCTTCGGCCTCAACGGCGTGGTGCGCTCCCGCATGGTCGATACCTCCGCCGGCTGGAACCGGCAGAACTACCAGACCGGCAACCAGTTCACCTCCAACAACTACATCCAGCAAACCACCACGCTGCGCTTCGCCGGCAACAAGATCGGCGGCACGGTGCAGTTCAACTACGACATCGGGCGCTCGACGCTCCTCAACCAGCGCTACATCGCCAACTACAACGCGCAGTGCTGCGGCATCGCGGTGGAGTTCCAGAGCTTCAACTACCCGGGCGGCTTCGTCGTGGCGCAGGATCGGCGGTTCAACCTCTCCTTCACGCTCGCCGGCATCGGCAGCTTCTCGAACTTCTTCGGGTCGTTCGGGGGGTCAAGCTTCTGACAGGTGCGGGCGGGTGCGGGCAGGTGCTGATAGGTGCGGGCGGGTGCGGGGTGCGGCGGGTGCGGGCGGGTGCGGACGGGTGCGGGACGGGTGCGGACGGGTGCTGGAGCGACGGGACTTCAGTCCCGTCGTCGCGGTAGAATAATCGGCTGGACATCACGACAATGACTGAGACCGCGCACACCAGAGTGCTGGTGACCGGCGGCGCCGGGTTCATCGGGAGTAACTTCGTCCGCTACGCCCTGCAGACGCACGCCGACTGGCATGTGACGACGCTCGACAAGCTCACCTACGCGGGGCGGCGGGAGAACCTCCACGACGTGATGGACGACCCGCGGCACACGTTCGTGCACGGTGACATCTGCGATGCGGCCGTCGCCGGGCCGCTCGTCGAGGCGTCGGACATCGTCGTGCACTTCGCGGCCGAGACGCACGTGGACCGGTCGATCCTGGCGGCCGGGGATTTCATCCGCACCGACGTCGAGGGGTCCTTCGTGCTGCTCGAGGCCGCGCGGCGCAACCCGCGGCTGCGGCGGTTCGTCCAGATTTCCACCGACGAGGTGTACGGCAGCGTCCCCGAGGGCTCGAGCGCGGAGACCGACGAGCTGCGGCCGCGCAACCCGTACTCGGCCAGCAAGGCGGGCGCGGATCGGCTGGCCTACAGCTACTGGGCCACCCACGACGTGCCGGTGATCGTCACGCGCGCGTCGAACAACTACGGGCCGTACCAGTTTCCCGAGAAGGTCATCCCGCTCTTCGTCACCAACCTGATCGACGACATCCCGGTGCCGCTCTACGGCGACGGGGGCAACGTGCGCGACTGGCTGCACGTGCTGGACCACTGCCGCGCGCTGGACCTGCTCATCCACACGGGGAAGAACGGCGAGGTGTACAACATCGGCGGCGGCAACGAGGTGCGCAACGTGGACCTCACCCACGACCTGCTCCGCCTGGTCGGCAAGGGCGAGTCGCTGATTCGCCGGGTCGAGGATCGCAAGGGCCACGACCGGCGGTACAGCGTCAGCACGGCCAAGCTCCGCGCGATGGGCTGGACGCCGAGCGTGCCCTTCGAGCAGGGGCTGAAGGACACGGTGGCGTGGTACCAGCAGAACGAGTGGTGGTGGCGGCCCGTGAAGGAGCGCGACCCGGAGTACAAGGCCTATATGCAACAGCAGTACGGCTCGCGCCAGGCCCGCTGATCCCGGCCACAGCCCCCTTCGGTCTCCTGTGACGGCCTCCGCCAGCGCACACGGTCCCGTACTCGTCACCGGCGCCGCCGGCTTCGTGGGCGCCTACCTGGTCGAACTGCTCCTGGCCGAGGGCACGGATGTCGTGGGCTGGCAGCGTCCCGGCACCCGGCCGCTCACCGACGCGCCGATCCGCTGGCAGAACGTCGAGCTCCTGGATGCGGCGGCGGTGGCCGATGCGCTGGGCGAGCTGAGGCCCGCGGCCATCTATCACCTCGCGGGTGCCGCGCACGTCGCCGATTCCTGGCAGCACACGCGCGAAACCTTCGAGGGCAACGTCCTGGCTACGCACCACCTGTTCCAGGGGCTGCGCCGGCATGGGCTCCGCCCGCGCGTGCTGGTCAGCGGGTCCGCCACCATCTATCGGCCGCAGTCCGAGCCCCTGACCGAGGCCTCGCCGCTCGCGCCCGCCAGCCCTTATGCCACGAGCAAGCTCGCGCAGGAGCTCGTCGCCACGCAGGCCTGGGTGGAGCATGGCATCCCGGCGCTGCTGGCACGGTCGTTCAATCACGTCGGCCCGCGTCAGACGCCGGCCTACGTCGCGCCCACCATCGCACGACAGATCGCGCTCATCGAACGCGGCGCGCTGCCGCCCGTGCTGCGCATGGGCAACCTCGATCCCGCGCGGGATGTGATGGACGTCCGGGACACGGTGCGCGCCTACCGCGCGATGATGGCCGCCGCCGAGCCGGGGACGCCCTACAACGTGTGCGGGGGGCGCGCGATCCGCATCGGCGATCTGGTGGACCTCTTCCGCGACCGCGCGCGCGTGCCCGTCACCATCGAGCAGGACCCCGCAAAGATGCGGGCCTCGGATGTGCCGCGCCTGTGGGGCAGCCACGCGCGCCTGACGCGTGACACCGGATGGACGCCGGCGATTCCGCTCGAGCAGACGGTGGACGACCTGCTGGCGTGGTGGCGGTCGCAGTAGGCGTCGCGGCTGCGCCGCGACGTAGGCCTGCGGTGGGCCTCGGCCTTCGGCCTCGGTAGGCCGCGCTTCGCGCGGTAGGGGCCGAGCTTTCGCGCGGTGGGGAGGCCACGGTTCGCGCGGCAGGTCATCAGGGCTTACAGTGCCGCCGAACGCGCGCGTCCACGAAGCGGTCGAGTCGAAGCGGCGTCAGGCTCGGGACATGACGAAGATTCAGCGAAACAATGAGACTGGTCGACTGACGTCCGGCCAGGACCCACGTTAAGTGACTGATGAAACGTGACATAGACCACGGCCCTCGGCGTCACAGGTTGCGCGTGGCGAGGATCTCCTTCGCGGGCGTGCGGTCACCGGTACAGCTGATGCGGCGAGGCGCGTCGAGGAAGCGCACGTCGTACCCACGCGACCGATACAGTTCCTCCACACGCGGTGTGGCCTGATTCACGAGCACCACGGGGCCGGCGTGCTCCGCGAGGAACCGCGCGGTGCGCTCCTGGTCTGGCCATGAGAAGCCGCCCCGCGCGTAGGCGGTGAACTCCACGTCGTACGGCGGGTCGGCGTACACGAAGTCCTCGGGCCGCAGTGCCACTGCCTCGACGTCGCCCGTCGTGAACTCCCAATCCGAGAAGGCCTCACGGAAGCCGGGAAAGGTCCTGGCGTACGTGATCGTCTTGTACTGACCGAACGGCACGTTGAATTCGCCACGGCTGTTGAACCGGCAGAGGCCGTTGTAGCCGGTTCGGTTCAGGTAGTAGAAGAGCGCAGCGGCTTCCTGCGTCTCGCCCTTCCCAGCCCGCAGCAGGGCGTTGAAGCGCGTGCGGTTCTGGTAGAAGACGGCCTCGTCGTTTTCGGCCTGGATGGTGACGCGCAGACCTTTCTTGAGCCAGCGATAGAAGTTGATCAGGTGTGGGTTGGCATCGTTCAGGAGCGCCCGCTCTGGCTGCAGACCGAGTGTGACCGCCAGCCCGCCGCAGAACGGCTCCACCAGCCGGCGACGTGCGTGGGGCTCCCACAAGGGCTTCAGGTACTGCACCTGCCAGCGCTTCCCGCCCGCCCACTTCAGCGGTGGCAGGAGGGCTGCAGGGGCGGGAACTGCCGAGGCGGGCATGGGCTTGAAACGCAGTGTAGCCGAGACGAGACTTTCGTGATATTTTCGCCTCGCTGATGTTCGTCGGACTGCTGTGGAACAAGCGCCGCTCTTCCCCGACCTCGCCCTCCCCACCACCCGCGACGTGGCGCGGCTGGTCAAGCAGGGTGGTATCGAGGCCCTGCCCGACGGGACGCGCCGGGCCGATGCCGCCACGTACCGTGAGATCCGGTGCCGCTCGGCCCTCAACCGCGTCCGGGGCATGCCGTTCAAGTGGACGCTCAACCCCTATCGCGGCTGCACCCACGGGTGCCACTACTGTTTCGCGCGGCGCTACCAGTCGCAGCTCGAGCTCGACGCCGGCGACTCGTTCGCGTCGCTGATTTTCGTCAAGACGAACTTCGTCGAGCGGCTCCGTGCCGAGCTCGATCGCCCGTCGTGGGTGCGCGAGCAGGTGGCGCTCGGCACCGCCACGGATCCCTACCAGCCCATCGAAGGCACCTATCGCCTCACGCGCGGCGCGCTTGAGTGCCTGGCCCGCGCGGCCACACCCGTCGGCCTCGTCACGAAGGGCCCGCTGGTGGTCCGCGACCGCGATGTCCTGCTGGAACTCTCTGCACGCACGTCCTGCCGCGTCTACATGAGCGTGCCCACGGTGGACGAGGACGGATGGCGCCGGCTCGAGCCGGGGACCGCGCACCCGCTCCAGCGCCTCAGGGCGGTCCGCGAGCTCGTGGATGCCGGCGTGGAGGCGGGCGTCCTGATGGCGCCCATCGTGCCAGGGCTGACCTCCCACCCCTCGAAGCTCGATCGCACGGTGAAAGCCATCGCGGATTCGGGGGCCCTCCATGTCGGCTCCATGGTGATGCACCTGGAGTCCGGCACCAGGGATCACTTCATGGCCTTCCTGGCGCGTGAGTATCCCGAACTCGTCGATCGTTACGGCCACCTCTACGCGGGGAAGCACGCGCCGAAGGCCTACGAGGAACGGGTGCGCGAGGTCGTCGGGATGCTGAAGGCGCGATATGGCATCACGAACAGGAGGCAGGAGACAGGAGACAGGAAACAGGAAGGAGGAAGCAGGAAATAGGAGCGACTTCTGCCTTGTGCCTTGTGCCTCACTCCCGCGTCAGGCGGTGCAACAGGCCTGCGAGAACAGCCGCGCGCTGGGGCAGCTCGGCCACCTTCACGTGCTCGTGCAGCGCGTGGGCGCCGTCGCCGGTCGCGCCCAGCCCGTCGAGCGTGGGCACGCCGAGCGCCGCGGTGAAGTTGCCGTCCGATCCGCCGCCGGTGGCGCCTTCCAGCAGGTCCAGGCCGATCTCCGCCCCGCAGGCCCTGGCGATCTCGAACAGCCGCACGACACCGGGCGACCGTTCCATCGGTGGCCGATTGAAGCCGCCCGTCACGTCCAGCCGCGCGCCCGGCATCTGGGCCGTCAGCGCCCGCATGGCGCGATCGATGGCCTCGGCATCGGCCAGCGTCTCGGACCGCACGTCCACCGTGGCGGTGGCGAAGTCGGGTACCACGTTGGATCGCGATCCCCCCGACACGACGCCCACGTTCACCGAGATGCCGCGGTCGAGGTCGCGGATCGCGTCCACGGCCAGGATCTGCAGCGCCAGCTCGCGGATGGCATTGACGCCCTTCCGCGGGTCCACGCCGGCGTGCGCCGACACGCCGTGCACCGTAAGCTCGTACTGGCCGATCCCCTTGCGCGCGGTCTTCACGGCGCCGTTGGCCATCGCCGGCTCGAGCACCAGCACGGCGTCGCTCTGCCGCGCTTCGTGCTCGATGAGAGCGCGCGACGTCTCGCTGCCGGTCTCCTCGTCCGTGCTCCAGAGCATCGTCACGCCCACGCCGTCCGGCGGCGCGAGCTCGAAGAGCGCGCGCGTCGCGAGCATGCCGAGCGCGATGCCGGCCTTCATGTCGAGCGTGCCTGGACCGTGCAGGCGGCCCTCCTCCTCGCGGATGGGCATCTTCGCCAGCTGGCCGATCGGCCAGACGGTATCGAAGTGGCCGACGATCAGGACCTGCCGCCCGCTGGTGCCGAAGCGGGCCACCAGGTGATCGCCGGCCGTCGTCTGCGGCACGGTCGTCACGGCCGCGCCCATCTGGCGCAGCCGTTCGGCGAGCAGCGCGCCGCAGCGGTCCACGGCGGCCTTGTCGTCGGTGGGTGATTCGATGCGGACGAGCGCGTGGATGAGTTCGATCAGCCAGTCGTGATGGGTGCGGCAGTAGTCGAGCAGGCGAGGTGTCATGCGGGCGTGCCTATAATACTGATCATGCGTGCCCTCGCCGGAGTGCTGGTGCTGGCGCTGGCGTCGATGGAGGCGGCGGCCCAGACGCCGCAGCCGTTCCCGACGCCTCGCCCCAGCCAGCCCGCGCCGCCGTCACCTGGGGTCCAGGCGCCTCCGCCGTCAACCCAGGCGCCCTCGGCACAGAAGCCTCCCGCGGCGACACCCGCCGCCCCGAAACCCTCGGCCGCGCCGGCCGCGCCCCAGGCCGCCACACCGGACCTGGGCGGGATCCCGCTCTACCCCAATGCCGTGTACCTGACGTCGTACGATGCGGGCCGCGGCCAGCGCTTCCACCTGTACGGCGTCCTGCTGCCGTACGCGGACGCGGTGAACTTCTATCGCACGGCGCTCAAGCAGAAGGGGGACGAGCTGTTCCAGTCGCCCCCCACACACCAGTTCGAGGTCGCACGCTTCCGCGAGCAGGACATGGCCTTCCCGCCGAGCGTGACCGTCAAGGACTACACCTTTGGAGGTTCAGCCGGCTACGTCAACCCCAAGGGCGGCACCCCGGAGCGCTTCCCGACGGTCATTCAGATCGTGCCGCTGCCTGCCGCGCGGTAAGGCGACGCGACTGTCGGGACGACGGGACTGACCAGCCTTCGCCAAGCCTACAGCGGTCCGCCGGTGCGCTCTCGGAGGCGGAAGTCCCGTCGCTCCAGCGGTCATCAGATCGCCAGATCAGATCACCAGATCACCAGATCGCCAGATCAGATCACCAGATCACCAGATCACCAGATCAGATCACCAGATCACCAGATCACCACATCACGAGATCTCGGATCTCACATACAACTCTCCCGCCTTCTTGAACTCCTCCGACTTCTCCGCCATCCCCTTCTGGGCCTCGGCGCGGAGCTGCTGCGTGAGCTCCATGCTGCAGAATTTCGGGCCGCACATCGAGCAGAAGTGCGCCACTTTGGCGCCGTCGGCCGGCAGGGTCTCGTCGTGGTACGCGCGCGCGGTGACCGGGTCCATCGACAGGTTGAACTGATCCTCCCACCGGAACTCGAACCGCGCCTTCGACAGCGCATCGTCCCAGACGCGGGCGCGCGGGTGGCCCTTGGCGAGGTCCGCGGCGTGCGCGGCGATCTTGTAGGCGATCACGCCCGCCTTCACATCGTCTCGATTCGGGAGCCCCAGGTGCTCCTTCGGCGTGACGTAGCAGAGCATGGCGGTGCCATACCAGCCGATCATCGCGGCGCCGATGGCGGAGGTGATGTGGTCGTAGCCGGGCGCGACGTCGGTGGTGAGCGGGCCCAGCGTGTAGAACGGGGCCTCGCTGCACCACTCCAGCTGCTTCTCCATGTTCTCGCGGATCAGGTGCATGGGCACGTGGCCGGGGCCCTCGTTCATCACCTGGACGTCGTATTCCCACGCGATGCGCGTCAGCTCGCCCTGCGTCTGCAGCTCGGCGAACTGCGCCTCGTCGTTGGCGTCGGCGATGGAGCCGGGGCGCAGGCCGTCACCGAGCGAGAAGCTGACGTCGTAGGCGCGCATGATCTCGCACAGCTCGCGGAAGTGCGTGTAGAGGAAGTTCTCCTGGTGGTGCGCCAGGCACCACTTCGCGAGGATGGATCCCCCTCTCGAGACGATGCCCGTCACGCGGCGGGCGGTCATCGGAATGTAGCGCAGCAGGACACCGGCGTGCACCGTGAAGTAGTCCACGCCCTGCTCGCACTGCTCGATGATGGTGTCGCGGTAGATCTCCCACGTGAGATCCTCGGGGCGGCCGCCGACCTTTTCCAGCGCCTGGTAGATTGGCACGGTGCCGATGGGCACGGGCGAGTTGCGCAGGATCCACTCGCGCGTCTCGTGGATCTGCTTCCCGGTGGAGAGATCCATGGCCGTGTCGGCGCCCCACAGCGTCGCCCACCGCAGCTTCTCCACCTCCTCGTCAATCGACGACGAGACGACGGAGTTGCCGATGTTCGCGTTGATCTTCACCAGGAAGTTGCGGCCGATGATCATCGGCTCGAGCTCGGGGTGGTTGATGTTGGCGGGGATGATGGCCCGGCCGCGGGCCACCTCGTCGCGGACGAACTCGGCCGGCAGCCCCTCGCGCAGTGCCACGAACGCCATCTCGGGCGTGATCTCGCCCTTCCGTGCGTAGTGGAGCTGGGTGACGCAGCGCCCCGCCTGCCCTGAGCTTGTCGAACGGGCCTGCCCTGAGCTTGTCGAACGGGCCTGCCCTGAGCTTGTCGAACGGGCCTGCCCTGAGCTTGCCGAAGGGGCCTGCCCTGAGCTCGTCGAAGGGTGCCCTGAGCTTGCCGAAGGGGCCTGCCCTGAGCTTGTCGAACGGGCCTGCCCTGAGCTCGTCGAAGGGGCCTGCCCTGAGCTTGTCGAAGGGGCCTGCCCTGAGCTTGTCGAAGGGGCCTGCCCTGAGCTTGTCGAAGGGGCCTGCCCTGAGCTTGTCGAAGGGCGGCGTGGTGCCACCCACTCGGCGCGGAGCTTCGGCAGTCCCTCCCTCGGGTCGTGACCCTGCGGGCCGCTCGTGTCGTAGAGCCGCACCGGCGGCTCACCGCCCGTGAGCGAGACTTCCCTGACGGGCACGCGAATCCGCACGTCGCCGTGCGGCGTGGCCACGGTCTGTTCCTCGTAGACCTTGCGCGAGGCGGGGAACGCCTCGGCGTAGGTCGTGGCTGCCTGGGACGTGGTGGACTTCGACATGGCCGCTCTCCCTCCGCCGGTATGAACCGGATCAGGTTCCAGGGTGTGTTCTCAATCCGCCGAAGCCCCGCCGAAGCCGCGCCGTAGCGCCGAAGGCGCGAAGGCGGGGCGGAGGCGGGCAAAGGTGGATACCCCTGGCGGTGAATCTTCATCCTACTGCACTCCCCTGGCTGTGGTGGGGCCTATTGCTCGTCATTGGCCAATATGCTGTCATTGACGTCCGGAGGCCGGCAATGGCGGTCATCACGATCCGCAATATCGACGAGGCCATCAAGAGACGCTTGCGTTTGCGCGCCGCGATGCACCGTCGATCTATGGAGGACGAGGCGCGCGACATCCTGCGCTCGGCCCTGTCGACTGACGTCCCGCGGCGTCGGAATCTCGGGCAGGCGATCCACGAGCGCTTCCGCCTGCTCGGCGGTGTCGATCTTCCCGATGTGCCGCGCGAGGCTATCCGCCAGCCGGTGGACGTCGGCGAATGATCGTGCTCCACACGAACGTCATTTCGTAGCGACGAGGCGGCCAGCCGATCAGCCAGATCGACGCGCAGATTGCGGCCATCGTGCGTTCACGCGGCGCGCGACTGGCGACTCGCAACGTACGCGACTTCGCCGAGTGCGGTATCACGGTCGTCAATCCGTGGGGCGAAGCCTGACGCCTGACCGGACCCACTCCGATCGACGGCTGTATCAGTTCGCACTGTCGACGCGGGTCTCCACTCCATCGGAGGGGCTGTGTGCGATCTTCAGACCCCGCGAACGTCGAACCCGAACGCTCGAGCGGCGACGCCGAGCGCGCTGTCATGCGTCGCGAGTGCGGCCAGCGGCCCCATGCGCTCGCGCCAGAGCAGCGCGGTGGCCAGATGGATTGCGTCCAGTGTGCCGAGCGGTGTCGGCAGCGGTTCGCTGGCCCGACTCAACACCGGCGGACGCAGCAGCACCAGGTCGAAGGCTTCGAGCCAATCGCCCACCACTCGCGATCGAGAGGCCGCCTCTTCGAGGGTGAGTGCGCCCTGCAATCGCAGACGGTCGATCGTCCGCGCGCTCTCGACGACGATCACCTCGCTCGATACCAGCCCATCGTAAGACTGGAGGTCCTCGAGCGCGCCCGGCTCACGCAGGACGACACGAAGCAGGACGGAGGTATCGACGTACGCGATCACCGTCGGCGCCGGTCGTCGAGCAGGATGGCCAGGCTGTCGGTCCGCGCCGCTGGAGGCGGCGGGAGCCGGAGGTCGCGAAGCCGGCGAGTCGCACGGCGAACCTCGATCGGCTCGGCGGCGTAGGGGACAATCCGGGCCACGGGCGTGTCGCGATCGAGCACGGTCAGCGTCCGTCCCTTCCGCACCGATCTGAGGTGCTCGCTCAACCGGGATTTCAGCTCGGCGATTCGCACGGTCGTCATGACTACATCATGGTCACAACTAGTCACCAGAGGTCAAGCGGAGCGCGCTCAGGAGCGACGACGCCTACGGACGAGCCGGTGCGTCGAGAACGGCGACGTTCACGTGGTAGAGCTCGGTGGCCACCCGAAACTGATCGGGCCCGAGCGTAGTGGGCATCACCTGCCAGTCGCGCGTGGGGCGGATGGTCTGCCACGCCGACGGCGCGCCGACCTTGACGGGCATCGCGAACGCCAGTTCGTCGGCCCGCCAGCGGTAGGCCACGGTCCCCGCCGCCTGGTCGAAGGTCAGCTCGATCGTCGGCAGCGCCGCGCGCCGCAGGTACTGGTCGAAGATCGGCGTCAGGTCCTGCTTCAGCTCCGCATTGACGAAGCGCACGAGGTCCTCGGTGAGGATGTTGGTGTACCTGAACCTCGCGTAGATGGCCCGCACCAGCGCCCACCACCGCGCATCGTCGTCCACGACGCTGCGCAGCGTGTGCAGGAACAGCGCGCCCTTGAAGTACATGTCCTGGTTCGGCGTGCGGTGGATACCGCGCTGCGTGATCACCGGCTCGCGGTTGCCGACCTTCGACTTGTAACCATTGATGTACTTCACGGCGTCGTCGTAGCCGAAGAGCGCCTCCACGTACACGGCCTCCAGGTAGGTGGTCCACCCCTCCTGGATCCACATGTCCGACACGTCGGCGGCGGAGACCGCGTTGCCGAACCACTCGTGCGCGCTCTCGTGGATGATGATGAAGTCGAACTTGAGGCTTACGCCCACGCCGGTCCAGTCTCGCTCGAGGTAGCCGTTGGCGAACCGATTGCCGTAGGTCACCGCGCTCTGGTGCTCCATCCCGGAATACGGCACCTCGATGAGCTTGTAGCCGTCCTTCGGAAACGGATACGGGCCGACGAAGCGCTCGAACGCCTCGATCATCGGTCGCGCCTGCGCGAACTGCACCTTCGCCTTGTCCAGGCTCTCGGGCAGCACGAAATAGTCCAGCGTGAGATCGCCGTGGCGCTCCGAGAACTGCACGTACTGCCCGATGTTCAGCGAGACGTTGTAGGAGTTGATGGGGTAGTGCACGCGCCAGTCCCATCGCGTGTAGCCGTCGCCGAGATCGGTCTTCCCCATGAAGCGCCCGTTCGAGACGTCCATCAGGCCGTTCGGGACGGCCACGCGGATGTCCATGCCCTCGGGCTCGTCGCACCACTGATCCTTGCTGGGCCACCACACGCTCGAGCCCTCGCCTTCATTGGCGGTGTTGATCCAGTGGCGGCCCGCCGGATCCTTCCGGAACGCGAGGCCGCCAAAGCGCCCCTGCTCCTGCGGGTGGCCCGAGAACCGGACGTCGATGGCGTACGTGCGGCCCGTCCGCAGCGTCTCCGGAAAGTCCACGTAGACCGTGTGGCGATCCCGCTCGTACTTCAACTCCCTGCCGCCGAGCAGGATCCGCTCGACGTCCAGGTTGGCGTACAGCTCGAGCTGGATGCGCGAATCGTCGCGCAGCATGCGGAAGCGGATGGTGTTGGTGCCGCTGATGAACTTCCGTTCCGGATCGACGCGCACGTCGAGCAGGTAGTGCAGCAGGTCGTTGTTGGCCCGGTGGCGCCCGTACTCGCCTCGCAGGATGTCGGCGCGAGACGGCGCGCGCAGCGTGGACGGCGGCTCGGCGCGGGGCTGCGACGGGGGCTGGGCGGTGGCCTGCGCCCACGAAGACGGCTGGGCGGCCAGGACCAGAACAAGGGTGAGCACCACGCCACGGACGCGCATCACCGCCATCATAGCGAAGCCGCCATGCGGGCTCTGCGAGCGAAGTCGGCCAGCCGCGCCGAAGCTCCCTGCGACCCGTGAGCGAAGGCGGGGGCTACGTCCGGCGGTCCACCTCCGCGGCGAGGGCCGTGACGGATGCGGTCACCTCAACGGAGTACGCGGCCCGCACGTCGAGACTGCAGAGGGCCTCGGGGAGGTTGCGCATCTGCCGGGCCGCTCGTTCGCGGGCGGCCTCCAGCGTGTCCACCGGATCCAGCGGGCGGCCTCCCCTCATCACGGGCACCAGCAATGGCTGTCCCTCGGCGCGATCCGTCACCAGGCCCAGCGTATCGCCCGCGATGTGTCCGCGCGCGTCCAGCCGGCGCCACACCTGCTTGCGACCCGGCCAGGTGGCCTTGCCGGTGGACCGCTTGCGCGAGGGCTGCCCGTCATACTCCTGCAGCTTGTACGCGCAGTCCAGGTAGGGTCGGTCCGCGGAGGTGTTCATCCGCGTGCCGATGCCGAACCCGTCGATCGGCGCGCCCGCCGCCAGCAGGTCGCGCACGGCGAACTCGTCCAGGTTGCCGCTGGCGAAGATGGTGATGTCCGGGAAGCCACCCGCGTCGAGGATGGCGCGCACCCGCCTGGCCAGCTCGCCCAGGTCGCCGCTGTCGATGCGGACGCCCTTCACGCGAATGCCGTCCGGCGCCACGCGCCGCGCCAGTTCCACCACGCGCTGCGCCCCGCGTTCCGTGTCGTAGGTGTCGATCAGCAGCACCGCGTTCGACGGCTGGGATCGCGCGAAGTGCTCGAAGGCGGCGGCCTCGTCCCCGTGCGCCTGCACGTACGAATGCGCCATGGTCCCGTGGACGGGCATGCCGAACACCCGGCCCGCCTCCACCGTCGCCGTGCCGGAGAACCCGGCCAGCCAGCTGGCCCGCGCCGACAGCAGCCCGGCCTCGGCCCCGTGCGCGCGGCGCAGGCCGAAGTCGATGAGCGCCCGTCCACGTGCGGCCAGCACCGAACGAGCCGCCTTGCTGGCCACCATCGTCTGGTAGTGCAGCAGGTTCATCACCCGGCTCTCGACCAGCTGGGCCTCCGGCATCGGCGCCACGACACGGAGAATGGGCTCGTCGGCGAAGAAGATCGTGCCTTCGGGCATCGCGTCCACGTCGCCGGTGAAGCGGAGGCCGGCCAGCGCCTCGACGAACGCCGGGGTGAAGCGGCCCGTGCTCGTCAGCCAGGCGCGCTCCTCGTCAGTGAAGCGGACGGACTGCAGGTACTCCAGCACCTGCTCGAGCCCCGCGGCCATCAGGAAGTTGCGCTGGGCGGGCACCTCCCGCACGAAGAACTCGAAGACCGCGGTGCCCCGCATGCCATTCTCGTGATAGGCCTGGAGCATCGTCAGCTCGTACAGGTCCGTCAGCAGCGTGCCGGGGTGCATGTCAGGGTGTCCCCGCCAGGTCGTCCGTGGTCGCAAAGCGGGCGCCGAGCCGACGCATCTCGGCCTCCGCGTCGGCGCCATCGTTCGGGTGCAGGTTGACCGGGCGGCACGCGTCGCCCAGGACGACCGTCTCGAAGCCCAGTCCCGCAGCGTCGCGCACGGTGTTGACGACGCAGTAGTCGGTAGCCAGGCCCGCGATGAAGAGCCGCCTGATACCCCGCTCGTGAAGGGCGGCAGGAAGCGGGGTCCCCGCCATCGCCGAGTAGGCCTCGCTCTCGCGATCGGTCGCCTTGTGGATATGGACGGCGTCCGCCGGCAGCCGGAGACCCGGGGCGAAGTCCGCCCCCGCGGTACCGGCGACGCAGTGGACAGGCCACGGGCCGCCCTGCGGCCGGAACGAGCAATGATCGGGCGGATGCCAGTCCCGCGTGGCGAAGACCGGCAGCCCTCCGGCGGCGAACACGTCCAGCGCGCGATTGATCGGCGCCAGCACCTCGGCCGCATGCGGCACGGCGAGGCTGCCCGTCACGAAGTCGTTCTGGAGATCGACGACAAGGAGCGCGTCGCCGTCCCCGGGGGTCATCGGGCTCATGGCAGGTCGAACGCGAGTATCGTAGCCCAGCACGTCAGTGCACCGTCCCCGTGACCCGCGCCCCACTCCCGATCGATCCGTTCCTCCCGACCGTGCAGGCCGCGCTCGCGCGGCATCGTGCGGCGGTGGTGGTGGCGGCCCCGGGCGCGGGCAAGACGACGCGGGTGCCTCCCGCGCTGGCCGGCGCGGGACGCGTGGTCGTCCTCCAGCCGCGACGCGTGGCCGCGCGCGCCGTCGCCCGCCGCATCGCCGACGAGCAGGGCTGGACCCTCGGGCGCGAGGTCGGATGGCACGTGCGCTTCGAGCGCCGCTTTGCGGCGGACACGCGCGTGCTCATCGTCACCGAGGGCATGCTGACGAACTACCTCGACGAGGACCCGCTGCTGGGCGGCGTCTCGACGGTGGTGCTCGACGAATTCCACGAGCGGAGCCTGCATACGGACCTCGGCCTGGCCCTGGTCGCGCAGGCATGGCGCGCCCGGGACGACCTGCGCGTCGTGGTGATGTCGGCGACGATGGATCCGGCGCCGGTCCAGGCGTACCTCGACGGGTGTCCGCTGGTCGATGTGCCGGGCGAGACGCACCCGCTCGAGATCACGTACGGGCCGGGCGAGACCGTGCGCGACGCCCTGGCGAGCCTGCTGCCGGTCACCCGTGGCGACGTGCTCTGCTTCCTGCCCGGCGCCGGAGAGATCGACCGCGCCATTCAGGACGCGCACGCCCTGCGGGACCAGCACGAGGTGGAACTGGTGCCGCTTCACGGCTCTCTCGACGCCGACGCGCAGGACCGCGCGATCCGGCCGGGCGCGACGCGGCGTGTGGTGTTCGCCACCAACATCGCGGAGACCTCGCTCACGGTGCCCGGCGTATCGATCGTCATCGACAGCGGCTTCCAGAAGGTGGCCCGCTACGACGCGGAGCGCGCCATCGACACGCTGGTGCTGGAGCGCGTCACCGACGACAGCGCCGCGCAGCGCGCCGGCCGGGCGGCCAGGCTCGGGCCGGGCATCGCCCGCCGGCTGTGGGACAGCCGGGACCGGCTCCGGGCGGCGAGGGAGCCCGAGGTGCATCGCGTGGACCTCGCCGGCGTCCTGCTCGGCCTGATGGCGGCCGGGAATCACGCGGAGGACTTCCCCTGGTTCGAAGCGCCGGTGCCGGATCGCGTGGACGCAGCGCGGGCGCTGCTTGCGCGTCTCGGAGCGATCGACGGCGCCACCGTGACACCCCTCGGGCATCAGCTGCGGCGTCTGCCCCTGCATCCGCGACTGGCGCGCGTACTCATCGAGGCTCGCGGCGCCTGGGAAGCCGCCGCGGCCTGCGCGCTGCTCTCCGAAGCGCGCGCCACGACCGGCCCGCAGGCGGCCACGACATGTGACCTGCTCCCGATAATCGACCGCTGGTCGAACGCGCCGCCTCACACGCGGCAGGTGGCGGACACGCTGCAGCGTCTGGCACGCGCGGTGGTTGGCGAGGCGGCGCAGTCGCACGTGGACGAGTCGGGGCTGCGGCGCGCGCTGCTGGCGGGCTATCCGGATCGCGTGGCGCGGCGTCGTGCCGGGGATCGCACGCGCCTCGTCCTGTCGTCCGGACGGGGGGCGACGATGGGACGCGAGTCCGCGGTCACCGACGCCGAGTGGCTCGTCGCGCTCGACCTCACCGGCGGGCGGTCCGGCCAGGCCGACGCTCTGGTGCGCGTGGCGTCCCGCGTGGAGCCCGCGTGGATTGTGGCCACGTCGCGAACCCTCGAGCACCGGCTGGACGAGGTGCTGGGAACCGTGAAGGCCTTCGAGGTCCTGCGCTACGACGCCCTCACCATCGTCGAACGGCCCGTCGCGCCAGATCCGGCGGAACGCGTGCGGCTGCTGGCGGGGGCGTGGCGGGCACGCGGCCGGGACTCGGTCACCGAGACGCTGATGCGGCGGGCGCGCTTTGCCGGGATTGAGATCGACCTGGACGCGTTGTCCGAGATGGCCGCGGCGTCGGCGCGGACCGTGGACGAGCTGGACATCACCTCCGCGCTGCCCTGGGATGTCACGCGGCGGCTCGACAGCGCCGCGCCGGATCACCTGGCCGTGCCGAGCGGTCGTAGCGTGCGGCTGACGTACCGGGACGATGGCAGCGTGGCCGCCGCCGTGAAGCTGCAGGAGCTGTTCGGGCTGGCCGACACGCCCCGCATCGGGCCCCGCCAGGAGCCCGTCGTCTTCGAGTTGCTCGCGCCGAACGGGCGACCGGTGCAGACGACACGCGATCTGCGGAGCTTCTGGACGCGGACGTATCCAGAGGTCCGGAAGGAGCTGCGGGGCCGGTATCCGAAGCACCCATGGCCCGAGGATCCGTGGACGGCCACCCCCACGCACCGCACCACGCGGCGCTCCTGAGCCTCCGAGGCCGTATCATCAGTGCATGCGATTTCTCGTGCGTGCACTTGGCCTGCTGATCGTCCTCGGAGCCATCGGGGGAGGCATCGGGTGGTATCTCGCGGGCCGCGAGCCCGGCCCCACGATCACCATCACGGCGCCGGAGGGGTTTGTCGGGCAGAAGGGCACGCTGTCGTTCACGGTCGAGACGCCGGATGGACAGCTGAGCGCCGTCGAGGCCTCCATCGAGCAGAACGGCCAGCGCACGTCGCTCGCTCCAGACGGCGTGCTGCTGGTGCCAGGCCAGCTGCGACAGGACATGGGCATGCCCCTCGGCAAGGCCTCGCAGCCAGCGCTGGTCAACGGGCCCGCAACCATTACGGTCTCCGCCACGCGCCCCGTGTTCTTCGGCCTGCGAACCGCGTCGACCACCGTGACGCGCGACGTGCAGGTGCGCCTGGATCCGCCACGTGTAGCCGTGCTGTCCCTGCATCACTACATCAACCTCGGCGGAGCCGAGTTCATCGTCTTGCGCGCGACGCCGACCGATGTCGAGGCGGGCGTGCGGGTGGGCGATGCGGAGTACCCTGCCTATCCCGGATCGGCCGTCGGGCTGGCCGACCCCGCCGTCCGCGTGGCCTTCTTCGCGCTCCGGTACGATCAGGACGTCAACACCACCATTTCCGCGTTCGCGCGTGACGCGGCCGGTAACCAGGCCTCGACGCCGGTGGAGCATCGCCCCTTCCCGAAGGCATTCGTGCGCTCGCGGATTCCCATCGATCAGCGCTTTCTCGATCGCGTGGTGCCGGCCATCGCCAGCGAGACGCCGGACCTGAAGGTGGACACCTCGTCGCCCGACGGGCTGCTGCAGGGCTTCCTGGCCATGAACGGCGCGCTGCGCCAGAGGAACGCGGAGACGATTCGCGCGCTGGCCTCGAAGACCCAGCCCCGGATGCTGTGGCGCGACGCGTTCGCGCAGCTCGGCAACACGCAGGTGGAGTCCCGTTTTGCGGATCAGCGCACGTACTTCTTCGGCGACAAGGAGATCGACCGGCAGGTGCACCTCGGGTTCGACCTGGCCTCGGTGCAGCAGGCGCCGGTGCGTGCGGCCAACACCGGCACCGTGGTCTTCGCCGGGTTCCTCGGCATCTACGGCAACTGCGTGATCCTGGATCACGGCCTCGGGGTGCAGTCACTCTACGCGCACCTGTCGTCGATGGCCGTGAAGGAGGGCGACCCGGTGGAGAAAGGCGCGGAGATTGGCCGCACGGGCGTCACCGGCCTCGCGGGTGGGGATCACCTGCATTTCACGATGCTGCTCCAGGGGACGCCGGTGAACCCGGTGGAATGGTGGGACGGCCACTGGATGCAGGACCGCGTGCTGAGGAAGATCAAGGAGGCAGGAGGCGACGCTCCTCGTTGACACCCAGCCGCGAATCGGCGACGCTGACGCCGACCGGAGGTCACCCTATGCGTATCATCACGGCACTCGTCTCCCTCACCCTGCTGGCCCTCTTCGTTCCGTCCCGCGCGCAGACGCCGAACTGGCACCTGACGGCCACGGTGGCCGAAAGCTGCAGCTGCAAGATCGCGTGCCGCTGCAACTTCGGCGGGGAGCCGGACGGCGACAAGTGCGAGGGCAACCGCATCATCTCCATCGAGAAGGGCCACTACAACGACGTCGATCTGGCCGGCGTGCAGCTGCTGGTCACCTTCCAGATGCGCACGTGGTCGAAGATCTACATCAGCGAGAAGGTGTCGGACCGGCAGATGAAGGCCGTCGAGGCGATGATGCCGCTGGCGTTCGCCGGCTTCCAGAAAGGGATGCTGTCGTTCACGAAGGCCCCGATCACGATGGAGGTCTCGGACACGCGCGTGCGCTTCTCGGGTCCGGAATCCGCGGTGGACATGGAAGTGATGAAGGGGTTCAACGGCCAGGCGGTGCGGATCCTGAACCTGCCGGCCGCGGTGTTCCAGAACTACACGCAGTTCCGCTCGGTGTCGCACACGCATACGAGCGCCACGCACAACTGGAAGCACTCCGGCACGAACGGGTTCACGTCGACGTGGGACGTGGGGAGCCAGAAGTAGGCTGGAGCCGGAGACTTCAGACGATCGACCGCGCGAACCAGGAGAGCATCGGCACCAGCACGACGAAGGTCGCGAGCGTCTGTGCATGGCCCGGGCCTGGCACGGTGGCGACGGTTCGATAGAGCGCCACGGCACCCACCAGCCACAGCAGGCCCAGGCCGGTGACCCAGATCGTCACGCCGATTGCGCCCAGCACCAGCCACCGCTGATCCACCGACAGCGCGTCGAAGCCCCGGGACCCGTCCAGTTGCCAGATGGGCGTCAGGTTGAACAGGTTCAGCAAGCCGGTGAGTTCTGCAATGGCGAGCCAGATGGGCTCGCCAGAGACGACGTGCACTGCCCATGCGCCCACGGCCGCCGCCAGTCCTCACACGGGACCGGCGAGCCCCATTCGGGCGTTCGCGATTGGATCGGTGATGTGTTGCCTCAGGAGCACGAACGCACCAACACCGGGAACGAAGAGCGGAGCATCGGCGCGGATGCCGAGCCGGCGCAGCATCGATACATGGCCCATCTCGTGAATGTAGAGGGTTCCGGCCAGGCCAGCGGCCAGCCGTGGATGGACCAGTAGACGGCGATGAAGCCGAACATCGACGTGAGCGTGCTCAGCTTGCCGAGGCCGAGTAGCAGGAACTTGAACTTGCCGGCAATGAGTACCCCGACCGCCGCGGCCGCACCAATGACCTTCGTCCAACCTGTCTTGGTGTGACGGTCCCCGGGCGCGGACACCGCCGCATCATCGGCCAGCTCCGCCAGCCGGAGGCCGATCTGACGATGCTGCTCGGAGTGGATGGGGACGAGCTGCTGGGCCTCTTCCCAGAGCGCCCGAGCCGTCGCCTGATCGGTGGAGGCCGTAGCGAGGTCCGCCAGCTCACGCAGGCGATTGCCATGAACGAGCGTCTGGCATGCGGGGCACGCGAGCACGTGCCGGGCGAGCTCCGTTGCGCAGCGTGCACAGCGCCCGGTGGAAACAGGGGGCGCGATCCCACCGGTGGACATGACTCAGGCCGGAGCGGGAGGAGCGCCTATCCGATAGGGCCCGCTGATCTCGATCCGATTGACGCCGGTCATTCGCCATGCCTGATGCATGCCGAAGCCGATGATGGCCGCACTGATGAGACCGCCGGGCAACGAGCTCGCCACGGTCAGCACCGGCAGTGCGAAGGTGAGCGCAGTCAGCGCGGCCAGGGCACCGGCCAGCCCGCCAGCCACCGCATCGGCCTCTACGGCCCGAGTCCCCGTGTCCGGAGCCTGCGGTGCGGCTGACCCGCCCTCTGATGAGGGAGCCACTGCCGCCGCCTGCTCCGCCATCGCCTTGAAGAGCATCGGGGTATAGGCGAGCCCGACTGCCCAATACGTCAGCACGAGCGCAACCACCTGAAATCGGCGGCCGCCTCGCCCACCCGCGCCGCGCCGGACCGAGTATCCAACCATGTAGCCGATGGCTATCGACGCGACAGCCATCGCAGAGCGGGGCCCCGTTGGCTTCGTAATACTCGTCGGTGACGGTCCGCTGGCAGACGGTGCAGACGACGCCGGAGGCGGCATCGCCTTCGTCGCCGGTCCCGAACGCGCGGACGGGTACCGCCTTGTCGAAGTCCAACGCAGCAGTCGGTTCCTGGTCGAGCGCCATGGGCGTCGTTGCGGATTCATCCGCGCGACTGCCAGTGAGTACCTCAACCGGCGGGCCCGCGCAACGCATGAACATGCGCCCGCCGCCCGGCTCGCATCATCCGCGCTCCCGCCACTCGAGCATGGCCACCGCCTCGGGCTCGTCGAGGCCGGGGCGCACGAACGCCCGGGCGTGCGGGAACCGCTGCTCCATCTCCGCGGTGAGCTGCTGCAGTTCGGTGAGCACGGGCGCGGCCTGGATCAGGCTGATCGCGCCCAGTTCAGCCAGCCGCAGCCAGGCCTCGCCCAGTTGGTCGAGCGCCACGAGCGCGGCCTTCGCGGAGCCGTTGGCGTCGCTGTCCGCCGTGTCCCAGTCCTCGCCCCCGCGGCCCGTGAGCGCGCGGTGCACCTTCGGGCTGACGAAGAGGGCGAAGTGCTGCAGCACGGCCACGGCGTCCTTGACGGCGGGCTCGTGCGCGCGACTTTCGGGGGCGAGCCACGACCACAGGCGGTGGCCAAGCGCACGCGCGCGATCGTGCAGCGCGATCTCCTCGGGCGTCGGATCCGAGCGTGAGGGCCTGTGGTCCGCATCTGCCCCCGCCGGGAGGTCAATGGACTCTTCCCGCAGCTCTTCGAATGCCGCCGCCAGCGCGCCCAGGGACCGCAGGACGGGCACGCTGCCCGGGCCGCGCGGCGACGACGGCGCCGTGGGGCCGTCCGGGCGCGGCGCTGACGCCAGTTCGAACGCCAACCGCTGCTCCTCCGCGAACACGCGGCAGCGACCGGTGAGCGTGCACCGCTCGCACCAGCGGTCGCAGTAGTTGTAGACGCCGACGATGAAACCGTCCTGTGTGTCCATGGGGCCCTCCTGTGAGCGTTGGGCCATGGACGAGCAAGATGGATTCCCGCGGCGTTTCCGGGCAATCCGGGACATCGCACCGGTTTCGTACGCAGGTAGTGCGTACTGGTCAGCCTGACCGCGGCGCGGATTCTGCGATGGGGTCCGGGCCGTTTCGACGGCTCATTCGGACAGCGCTCAGAGCAAGGCCCAGGCACAGTCCGCTGATCCACGACAGCGGATCCCACGGTGATTCTCCCCGCACCCACAGCTGTGCCAAGACGAAGCCCAGCACGACGAACAGTAACTCAACCGCGACGATGCGCCGAGCAAACGGCACCACGAGGACCAGGATGGCACCTGTCAGGGCTGCGACGACGGTGGAGTCGAGCACTTCGCGTTGGCTGCCGAGCTCGAGGAACCTGTCGAACGCCGCGACGGCCTCTGGCGCCTCAGGCGTGCTCCGGAACTGGTAGAGCGCTCTGATATGTTCGAGCGCGCGCTGGTGCGGTGTCCCTGGCACGTAGAACATCGACGCGCTCAGCGCTCCGAATACCGCGAGTGCCGGCGCCAGTAGCGCCACCGAACGAGCAGCCCGCCTCATCATCTCAAGGTCGACTTCACGTCTGCGCGTCAACCGCGACGCCAGGGGATTACCTGGAGCGGACATATCGACACACCTGCGCACCGGTGCTCGCCCTGGTGGTCGATTCCAGCGTGAACGGGATCGCCTGACCGTTCTGGGCGAAGATCGTCTTCCCCCCACCGAGGATGATCGGCTCGATCGTGAGCACCAGCTCATCGACGAGGTCGGCCTCGAGCAGCGACCGGACCATCATCGCGCTGCCGTACACGTAGATGTACCCGCCCGGCTGCGCGCGAAGGCCGGAGACGGTCCTGACGAGGTCGTGGCCGCGGATGATCGTGGTCGGGTTCCACGTGATGTCCTCGTCTGTGAGCGTACTGGACACCACGTACTTCTGCACCCGGTTGATCCAGTCCGTGAATGGGTCTCCCGATCGACCGGGCCAGGCGGCGGCCGAGGCTTGATAGGTGCGACGCCCCTGCAGCAGCGCGTCGCTGTGCATGGCCAGGTCGGTGTAGGCGCCACCCATGACGACGGGGTCGAAGTACTGCATCGACCATCCGCCGTGGCTGAAGCCGCCGTCGGTGTCCTCGCTGGCTCCCCCTGGGGCCTGTACCACGCCGTCGAGGCTGATGAACTCTGTGATGAGCGTTCTCATGGATGCTCCTCGCGTCGTCTGCTCCACCGCGGTGTCAGGCGGCGTCGCCTCTCGCCCCTTCGACCCCGAGCACGTAGCAGAGCGCGTCCTGCTGGACTCCCGGAGCAAGATTCGGGAACTCCGTACGCCGCGTGGGTGGATCGTCCCGAACGAACCCGCACTTCTCCAGGACTCGACGCGAACGCGCGTGTTCAGGATGGCAGAGCGCGTACAGTTGAGCCAGCCCGGTCAGGCGGGCCACCGCGATCATCGCCGCGAGCGCTTCCGTGGCATAGCCCTTGCCCCAGGCGTCCCTGGCCAGGACATACCCGGTCACGGCCTGGTCGGGGGTCTGAAACCCCAGCCCGGTGCTGCCGAGCAGCCGACCGTCGCCACGCAACTCGATCAGGTAGGGCCCCGCCGGCCAGCGCTCCCACTCGTCCGTGCTGAACCGCAGGAAGGCCTCCGTGTCCTCCACCGTTCGATGGCGCGGCCAGCCAAGGAATCGCGTGACGTCGGGGTCGCTCGCGTAACGCTCGAACATCGACAGAGCATCGCCCATCTCCGGTTGCCGCAGCGTGAGCCGCGCCGTGTCGATTCGCCCTGGTGCCTTCATCGTCTGGTGATTCGGCTTGTCTCGCTCGGCGCTGACGTCAGCCAGCCATGTCGACGCCTTCAATGTGTCACACAGTCCGTCTCGGTTGGTCGAGATCCTGAACCTCGTGATGCAGCCTGGCGTCGGCTCCAACGCCGGGTCAGGCGCCGGGTGGCCTTTGGGGCACTGATCGTGGGCGACCCGTCCACTGCTCTGTATTCGCCGAGATGTCCACGAGGTCAGGAAGCCGCCCCAGCTCCGCCGGGAAGCTGTGGTGCAGCAGCACTCGTTTGGTACGGGACCCGAGTGTGAGCGTCAGGATGGCGCTCGGAAGGTCGCTCATGCCTTCGCCCAGACGCCGATACTGGCCGTCCTCCAGTTTCACGAAATCGCGCGTGCGGTATTCGTCGAGGGCATGCATGAAACGCGCACGAAGGAACTCGTTCAGGAGGGTCTCCACCTCTTCCATCTTGATGGTCCCGCGCTGCCTCCCTGTGCGCATTACGTGCTGACGTCCCTCATAGGTGACACGTCCGAGGCCATCGATCGTCACCGTGTACACCGGGCAGGTGCCGAAGCACGGCGTGCGCTCGAGTGTGATGGCAATGTCCGATGGTGCATACGAGATCGGCCCATCGCTCAGCGGCTGGGTGGCATCGTGGCCGAGCGCATCCAGGGCGATCGCCGCGACGAACACCGCGGCGATGATGGCGAGGCGTGCAGGGGGGAGCTGTTGCATCGTCCTCGATTATCCACCAGCGTCTTGCGGATGGGCAGCGCGCCGTCAGCGGCTCAGCGGCGCGTCGGCTCCATTCGCGTGTTAGCTCGCTGGTCGGGTGCGGGATCGGCCGCCCAACGCCTGGTTATTGCCACGAATTCATCCCGGTACTTGGGCCAGTCGTGAAGCGTCTCCGGGTCGAAGTCTGCGCCGTTCGGCCATTGAATCGCGCCACACGCTGCGCGGCTTGTTCCGGGAACACGGCACCCCGCTACCGGCGGGCCCCCGCGCGGCTCTTGCCGCCGTGCCAACCTTGGCTGAGCAACTGCCTCCGCAACTAGCGATCGCGGTGACCACGTGCACGAAGACGCGCGGGCGCTGGAAGCGCCCATCGCTCGCATCGAGCGACAGCTCGGCGCGGTGACGAAGGACAACGCCATTGTTCAGCGGTTCCTCGCAATTCCTGGCGTCGGGTTGCTGACCGCGACCGCACTCGACGGCTCGGTCGGGCGCATTACCGCCTTTCGTTGCGCTCGCCAGTTCGCCAGCTGGCTGGGCCTCACACCGCGCGAACACTCGAGCGGGCCGCGGCGGCGACTGGGCTCGATCACGACACGCGGGGATGTCTATCTCCGGTGTCTGCATACGCATGGTGCTCGCGCGGTGCTGCTCACCGCTCGACGACAGGCCGCGGCGCGGAAGCCCTTGACCGGACTGCAGCCCTGGGCCGTGCAGCTCGCCGCCCGGAAGGGCCACAACAAGACCACGATCGCCGTCGCCGATGAACTCGCCCGCATCGTCTGGGCGGTGTGGACCCGCGATGCCGTCTACACGGCCGCACTGGCGGCGTAGGAACACCCACGCCCGGTCTCATCAAGGAGCTGCTCAGCGAGCGAACACAGGATCATCGCCCGACAGGTCGGACCGGCACTGGACGAGGCCGATAACACGGTTGGTCTTCAACACCGCGGTTCAGCGATTGGCCCCCGGTGCCCGCATGCCCATGATGGCCAGGTGCGTGCGCGCACCGCTGTCATCAGCCATTCATACGGTCAGTAATACTTCTCAATGCCACCAAAACCAAACCGCCTATTCTTCTCGGTCATCGCGATGAAGTAGCGGAGCCGTTTCTGGAACGCCTCCGGCCGCTTGCGGGCGCCATCGATGAAGGCGATCCTGATCCGGATATAGGGTGCCGACAGCTCCTGGAAGTGCTTCCACGCTTTCGGATTGGCCTTGATCGCTCTGAGAATATCGCTCGGGATCTCGAACGGCTCATCCAAGATGTTTCCCAGCGCAGCGATCACGGTTTGGCTGACCTTGCCCAGTTTCACCAGTTCTCGAAGACGTTCCTTGTTGGCCTGTGAGTAGCGGGTCTTGGTGTTTCGTACGGAGAACCTCTGGGCGAACCGGTCTTCGTCAAGACGTGTGCCCGTACTGTCAATCCAACCAAAGCACAGCGCCTCTTCGACGGCATCGTTGTAGGCGATACGAGTCTTGCCGGAATGCGACTTGAAGTAGACGAGCCAGACTTCGGTCTCCGACCCATGGTGCTTCTTCAGCCAAGCGCGCCAATCTCTGCGATTGGACACATGCAGAAGTGTGCTCTCGCCCAGACTGTGTTTCACGGGTGTTCACGAGGGATCAGAATGGAGAAGTGTCGGCCCAACGTTGCGGTTCAGCCGCGCCCAGTCGCGATCGCTCTCGGCGTCGGCTGCAACCGCCTGTTATGCGACTCCTTCTTTGTCCCCGGGCGCCGTGGCCGTTGCTTGGCCGACATGGATTTGATGACGATGTACCCGCGCGGCGTCGCCTGCAGCGGGCGCGTTGAGGTCGTCAGTGCAGCTTCCAGGAGCGCATGAATTCCGGGCCGGTCGATATCGTCGGCGCTTTCCAGAACCGTATAGCGGCCCTGGCTTCCACTTCCCCGCAGGAGCCTCTCCGGATCGGGCAGGGTGGCCCCTCGTAGAAAGTAGAGATTGACCCACCGTGGGTACACCGCCAATGAGACTACGGCCTCAGATGCGCGCTCGGAAGGGCCGAAGCCTATGGCGAGTGCGTTGTAGTTGTCATACACCAGCTCGATCGCGCCCGGCATGCGCTTGCGAAGCTTCGCGCGGGCTGTGCGCACGAGCCTACCGATCTGAGGGTCGTACTTGGCGAGGAAGTCCGCGAACTGCTTTGCCGGAGTTCGAGCGGATGTTGCCCGATTGGCCTTCTTCATTCGCACATCACCCGTTGGACACCGGTTGATCTCGACCGCCTAAGGTTAACGCCGCAGCTAGCCCTCATTGGGACGCCTCGGCCTTGCGTTTCAGTGCTTCGTTCATGGCGACAAAGCCGGCCTTGGTAGGGCCTTCCAGGGACGTTTTCATCAAAGGCACCAGCAGACCAGAGAAGGTTTCACCTTGCGTAAACAGCACACTGCCGTCCGGCTCCCGCTCAACAAGAAAGAAATGCTCACCATCGAACAGCCCAGGTACTAGCAGTTTGCCTTTCCATCTGAATTCGCGCGTCGCTTCGACGCAGAGGACTTTGGGCCGGAACTGCATTCCGCGACCACCCGGGGGTTGGATGAACACCTTCAACGTCTCTCCAACCCGCGGCGTTCCCTCCAGCGAGCGCACGAAGGGGTTCCACTGCCGATGGCCCGGAAAATCCATGAGGATGTTCCATACCCGTTCGGGCGTTGCGGCGATCTGGATCTGCGTGCGTAGTGTCAGCATATTCAATGAGGGCTAACGTCCTATGGGTGGAAGTCTCCATGTCAGGTGCGATTCCCTCAACACATCCCGTGAGCACCCCAGCCTGCCGCCCGCCTCTACCCTGACTGCCGCCATTGTCCTGGGCGGCTGGGCGAGGGTCAACCGCCCACGGTCACAGCGGTTACCGCCACCGACGCGGGTAGGGCACACCGTTTGGCGCCGGCGTCAGATCCGGTCGTTCAGCGGATGGGTGGACGGCGCCTGTGCGGGGTGCACCGAGTCGCCCGACACCCAGACCGTCTCGTCACCGCTCGACCAACCTCGCTGGCACGGCCATTGCCACTGCAGGACCCCGGGGGTCCCGCATACGCGAGCTCGAGTCGTCGCTGCAGCAGTTCAGTGAGTTCCTGCTGAAAGCCAGACTGGCCAGGGAAACCGCTGCGCCCTACTGTGTCCGCTGGGTTCGCCGCTTCCTGGAGCGCTCCGCCACCGACGGGTCCCTGGCCGACCAGGTACGCCGTTTCTGCGAAGACCTCGAGCGGAGCGGGTGTCAGGATTGGCAGCGTCGCCAGGCCGAGCATGCGCTCCGCATGTACTTCGTCAACTTCCTCCACCGGACCGACTGGCACCGCTCGCCTACAGGCACCGTCATCGACGAGCACGGGCACGTCACCCCGCTCGCCGCCCTCGACCAGCTCCGCCAGCGCCTGCGATCCCGACACTACTCCTCTCGGACCGAGTGCACATACGTCGACTGGGCCCGCCGCTTCTTCAACTACCTCACGGACGCCCTGCTGTTCCTCTGCGGCGAGGTGCTGGGGCTCGCGGTCGAGGGGCTCAGGGAACTGCGCAACCCGGCCACGATCCGCTCGACCTGCTGCGCCAGACGAGGCTTGGGGATCGATCACAGCCGTGACACGCGGATGCGGCAATGGCTGCAGCAGCGTCGTCCGCTACCGCGCGCCCCAGAACTTCGTGCCTGGCGCGGGCGGCGGGGGCAGCGGTACGCCGTTGATCCAGCGGTCGTAGCCCCAATCGGTCATGCCCTGCCGGACGTCGCCGGCATTCGGCAGCTTCCCGATCGCCGCCTGCGCGCTCGCGGCGCCGCGGACGGCGCCGGCGAGGCCGAGCAGCCGCAGGCTGGTGCGGTAGCCGTCCTCGAAGTCGCTGGCGCGGATCTGCACGGTCTGCTGATCGGCGTTCAGTTCCGATCCCGGCCACAGCGCCGCGTTCAGCGCCTGCGCCGGCTCCTCGAACTTCGCGGCGAAGCGGTACGGCGCCGGGAACTCCATCACCTTCATCTGCGGCAGTGCCTGCAGTGCGTCCCGCGCCGCGGTCTCGATACGCCGCGAAGCCTCCGCGCGCGGAAGCGGTTCGGCCTTGCCGACGTTCACCGCATGCTTGACGGCCGCGTACTTCACCCACGGCAGGTTCCGGGCGAGCTCGCGCTCCAGCTGGTCGTCGCCACTCACCATGATGACGGGGATCCTCAGCCGCGCCGCGCCCATCGCCAGGATCATCGTCTCGTTGAACGGCACGCCGTTCACGCGGTACTCGATGTCGTGCGCGCTGTAGGTGTGCGCCAGGAACCCCGTCCGGTTGCCCGCGCCCGCGTGCATCCCGATCGCGACGATGGCGTCGATCGAGTGGTCGTAGCTGTCCATGTAGATGTCGAAGGGCGTGGAGCGGAAGTGCATCGCGCCAGGCGCGGCAATCTGGTCCACCAGGATGTCCGGCTCCTGCGTGTTCCCCGACCCGTGACCGTCCACGACGACGATCTCGGTCGCGCCCCCGGCCTTCAGCCCCGCGATGGCCGCGTTCACGTCAGCGGTGAGCGACCGCCGCCCCTCGGCGTACTGCTCGGGGTGGGCGAAGGTGGTCTTCCGGAACTCGTCCGCCGCCGTGATGCCCTCCATGTCGTAGAGCAGCAACACCCTCATCCCACGCCCCTGCGCCACCAGGGCCACGGGCAACGCCGCCAGCACACACACGGCCAGCACAAGACGAGCAGGCACTCTCACGGTTTACTCCCCGGCCGCGCACGCGACGACAACGGCGACCCCAGATCACCAGATAAGATCACCAGATCACCAGACAGATCCCAAGATCCCCAGATAGATCCCAAGATCAACACATAGATCCCAAGATCCCCAGATAGATCCCCAGATCCCCAGATCCCCAGATCGATCACCAGATCACCACATCACGAGATCACCAGATTCTCGCGCGCCTACCGTGTCACCTTCTGCAGCGCGCCCACCGCTTCCTGAACCTGCGCCGCCAGCGCGTTCACCGCCGCCGACACCGTCCGTATGCCTCCCTGCGCCTCGGCAAAGCGGTTCTCCTCCAGCCCCTCTCGAATCTGCGGCATCGTCTTCACGCCGTAGCCCGTGTAGAAGCCGGGTGCGTAGATCTGGTGCTTGAACCAGTCGCGGCGCGGGAGCCCGTCGCTGTTGCCCAGCTTCCGCTCGGACTGCAGCAGCAGCGTGTTGAGCGTACGCAGCTCCGCGCGGCCCGCCAGTGCCGCCGAGGGCGCGCGATCGACGGCCGCGTAGGCGCGCTCGAAAGCCTGGCCCGCCTTGCGCAGCGACTCGACGGCGGCGCGCACTGGCGTCAGGTCCACCTTCGCATCCTTCTTCTCGGCGGCAAGCTTCTCCAGTTCCACCACGTAGCGCATCAGCGTGTCGGCCGTGTCCGTGAACTGGAACGGCAGCACAGGCGCCTCGGCCAGTCGCAGCAGCAGCGTGCCCGTGAGCTGTGAGAGCGTCCGCCCGTAGCTGAAGTCACCGTCGGAGAACCTCGTGTACCAGGTGACCGTGTCGTACATCGAGTGGTAGATCCCCCCGCTGCTCTCGCCGCCGAAGCCGACGTTGAGGGCCGACAGGGTGAGGTGCTGCAGGAACGGCGTGAAGTCCGAGCCCGACCCGAGCGGCTCGAGCCACAAGGCGGCGTCCTTTTCCCGATCCGGTCGCGCCGCCTCCAGCGTGTTCATCACCTGTCGCCGCCGCGACTCCTCGGCCACGGGCTTCCCGGTGCGCGGGTCCATCACGTCGCGCGCCACCTCGGTCATGAACTGCTGCAGGCCGTGCGACCCGCCGACGTTCAGCCAGCCCTTTCCGGAGCTGTCGGTGTTGATGTAGACGGCCGCCTTGTCCCGCAGCTCCGCCGCGTGCTTCTCCGCCCATTCGGTCGAGCCCAGCAGGCCCCACTCCTCGCCGTCCCACAGCGCCAGGATGATGGTGCGCTTCGGCCGCCAGCCGGTCTTCAGCAGCTCCGCGAGGCCACGTCCGGTCTCCATCAGCGCCACCGCGCCGCTGATGGGGTCGTCCGCGCCGTTCACCCACGCATCGTGGTGGTTGCCGAAGATGATCCACTCGTCGGGGAAAGTCGAGCCCTCGATGCGAACGATGACGTTGTGCAGCGGGCGGCTCTGCCAGTCGAACGCCAGCTTCACGCGCGCCTGGGCCGGTCCCGGGCCGGCGTGGTAGGTCACCGGCAGCGCGCCGCGCCACTCGGGCGGCACGACCGGTCCCTTGAGCGCCTTCAGCAGCGGCAGCGCGTCGCCGTAGGAGATGGGCAGGACGGGAATCTTCAGGATGGTCGGCGCGTCCTCGCGCGCCAGCTTCTTCGCGCCGGGCTCGGAGGCCCAGCCCGGACTGAGCGGGTCACCCGGGTGGACGGGCATGTCCATCACGCTGCCGCGCTGCACGCCCTGCTCCGGCCGAAAGGGCCCCACCGGATACACATCGCCCTGGTAGTACCCATCGTCTCGCGGGTCGGAGTAGATGAGGCACGCCACGGCGCCGCGCTCGAACGCCACCTTCGGCTTGATGCCGCGCCAGCCGCCGCCGTAGCGCGCCAGCACCACCTTGCCCTTCACGTCCACGCCCATCTGCTGCAGGCGATCGAAGTCCGCGGGCATGCCGTAGTTGACGTACACCACCTCGCCGGTGACATCGCCGTCCGCGGAGTACGCGTTGAACACGGGTGTGGAGTCCGCGTCACCCGAGTCCGGATCCTCGGGCAGCACCGGCTCGGCAATCGCCATCGGCACGCGCGTGGGCGCCACCATCTCGACGACCCGTTCGGTGGGCCAGGGCATCAGCGCCTCGAAGCTTTCGATCTGCGCGTTCAGGCCCCACGCCTTGAACTGGCCGAGCGCGTACTCGGCTACCCTGCGCGAGCCGGGCCGGCCCGCCACGTGGGGCTCGCCCGCCATGGCGGTCATGTACTCCTTGAGCCGCGCGCTGTCGGGCACCTTGCGGAACTGCTCTTCGCGCTGCCGCTGAGACGCCACGGCGTCGGCGGGGAACCCGCGGATGGGTTGTGTCTGAGCGCCTGGACCAGCCGAGATGGCAAGCACGAGCAGGCAGGAGAGCATCACGAGGCGGGTTCGCATCACGACGATATCCTACGCGCAATGCCTGGCAGAATTCCCGACGGGGCGACACGGCCCAGAGTTCCCTGCACCGTTGACGAGCGCCCTTCCTGTAGCCTGAAGCCTGAAGCCTGGAGCCTGAAGCCTGAAGCCGCCCCTACCCCACCACCCGCAGGATGAAGCACTTCAGGTAGTACGTCTCCGGCACCCCCAGCAGCACCGGGTGATCCCGTCCCTGCATGCGCTTCTCGACAACGGTCACCGGGCGGTGGCTGTCCACGGAGGCCTCGTAGAGCACCTGCCCGAACATCGCCTCGTCCACGTTGTAGGAGCAGCTGCACGTCACGAGGTAGCCGCCGGGGTTCAGCAGCCGCAACGCGCGGAGGTTGATCTCCTTGTAGCCCGCCAGTGCCTTGGGCACGGATGCCTTGTTCTTCGCGAAGGCCGGCGGGTCGAGGACGATGGTGTCGAAGCGGGCGTTCTCGCGCTCGAGGTGCCGCAGTTCGTCGAAGACGTTGGCCTCGCGCGCGTGTACGTTGGGGAGGCCGTTCTTCGCCGCGTTCTGCCCGATGCGGGCGACAGCGTCGGCAGAGCTTTCGAGCGCCTCCACCTCGGCCGCGACCGAGGCGAGGCGAAGCGCGAACCCGCCGTTGTAGCTGAAGCAGTCGAGCACGCGGCCGCGCGCGTACTGGGCCGCGGCCTGGCGGTTCTCCCGCTGGTCCAGGAACAGGCCCGTCTTCTGCCCGTGCCACAGGTCCACGTCGTAGTGCACCGGCCCCTCGTGGACGGCCACCGTCGGCGGAACGTCACCGTGGAGCACCTCCACCTTCTGTTCCAGGCCTTCGAGGAGCCGCACCTTCGGATCGTTGCGCGCCAGCACGCCACGGGCGCCCGTCAGCTCCACCAGCAGGGGCACCAGCGTCGGCAGCAGCTGGTCCATGCCCTGCGAGAGCGCCTGCAGCACGAGGACGTCGGCGTAGCGATCCACGATGAGCGACGGCAGCAGATCGGCCTCGCCGTGCACGAGCCGGCAGGCCGTCGCGTCGAGGTCCAATGCGGCACGGAAGCCGATGGCCGCCTCGAGCCGGCCGCGCCAGAAGGCGCGGTCCACCACGACGTCGCCGCGCGCGACCATGCGGAGGACGATCTGCGACTGGTCACTGAAGAGCGCGTGGCCCAGCAGCTTGTCGCGGGCGCCGACGACGCGCACTACGGCGCCGGGCGAGGCGTCGGTGACATCGCGGACATCGGAGCGGTAGATCCACGGGTGGCCCGAACGGATGCGATCCTCGCCGCGGGGCGTGATGCGGGCGGTGGCAGTGGGAGGCACAGCACACCGACGTTAGCAGATGTCACGCAGCCTGATCGCGGAAACTGCAGCGTTTTCCGGTGTCACGGTGCCAAGCCCCGTGACATGATCGCCAGCACGTCATGACGACCCACCGACTTCGCGTCGGCGTCCTCGGTGCCGGCGCCTGGGCGACCTTCGCACACCTGCCGGGCTTCCGGCGCGATCCGCGGTGCGAGGTCGTGGCGATCGCCGATCCCCAGATCGCGCTGGCGCGGGCAGCGGCCGACCGGTTCGCGATTCCGGACTGCGTCGCGGATCACCGCGCCGTGCTAGAGCGTGACGACATCGACCTCATCGATGTCTGCACGCCCAGCCACACGCACTTCGAGCTGGCGTGGGCCGCGCTCGAGGCCGGCAAGCACGTCCTCTGCGAGAAGCCGGTCGCCTACGACTTCCGCGACACGCGCCGGGCCGCGGCCCTCGCACGCGAGAAGGGGCTGAAGACCAAGCTGGGCTTCACGTTTCGCTACGCGCCGGCGATGCGCTACATGCGGGCGCTGGTCGCGGAGGGCTTCATCGGGCACCCGTTCATCTTCAACGGCTTCGAGCAGAACTCGCAGTGGCTCGACCCGAAGACGCCGCTCCGGCAGGCCAACCACCTCGCGGATCAGTCCGTGCTGCAGGTGTCGTCCCTCGAAGGCTACGGCGCGCCCATCATCGACATCGCCCACCTCCTCGTCGGCGCCGACCTCACGGAGGTCGTGGGCACGATGCGCAACTTCGTCCCCGAGCGGGTCGTGCGCGCCACGGGCCGGATGATGCGGATGAACATCGACGACGGGGACATCTTCATGGGCGAGTTCGCCAACGGGGCGCTGTGCTCCATCCAGACGAGCTTCGTGACCGTCGGGAACTACCCCGGCATCGAGGCGCGCATCTACGGATCAAAGGGCGCGCTCATCTGCCGCCTGGTCGAAGAGGGCGGCGTCTGCGAGCGGCTGTGGGCCGCGACACCCGACCAGGTGGAGTTCCGCGAGCTGTCCGTGCCGGAGCGGTTCTACCCGCCGGGAGGGAACCGGGAGGAGTCGTGGCGCTCGCTGTTCTACGCCAACCTCGTGAGCAGCTTCATCGGCGAGATCCTGGGGGAGACCCCCGGCCACGAAGGCAACTTCGATGATGGCGCGTGGGTGCAGGAGACGATCAACGCGGTGGAAGTCTCATACCGCCAGCGTCGATGGGTGACGCTGCCGCTCGCATGATGCCAGCCGCGGCGCTCGACGGTTTCTTCGAGGCGTACTACCGGCGGCGCCCGGTGACCGCCACGTTCACCGGCGTCCACGACCACGATCACGCGTTGCCGGACTGGTCTCCGGACGGCCTGGACGATGCGGTTGTCGAGATGCGGGCGCTACGTCGCACGCTCGATGCCGCCGGCCGCGTCCTCGATGCGGATGTGCGGCAGTTCCCCGGCGAGGTGGACCTCGCCCTGGCCGACGCGTTCCTGGAGATCCAGATCGCCGAGCACGAGGGCGGGCATTTCTACCGTGGGAATCCCGCCCTGTGGACGGGCGAGGCCCTCTTCTCCGTCATCTCGCTGGTCACGCGCGACTTCGCGCCGCTGCCCGAGCGGCTCGAGGCCGCGTCCGCGCGTCTGCGGACGATCCCGCGGTTGCTGGCTGATGCCCAACGAACGCTGGTGGCCACCGCTCCCGCCTGGCGCGACAGGGCCCTGCGCGAATGCGACGCCGCCGACATCCTGTTCGGCCGCAGCCTGCCAGATGTCACGGGGCCAGGCACCGTGACGCGCGTTCTTGCTGCAGATTCTGCAATCGCCCGCGAGGCGTTTGGTCGGTTCTGCCACTGGCTGGTCCGGGACCTCCCACCGGCACCGCCCGGGGCCGAGCGTGCGGGGCGGGACCTGCTGTCGCTGCTGCTGGCGCGCGGGCACTGGTGCGGCACGCCGATCGACGACCTGCTGGCCGAGGCGCGGGCCGCGCTGGACGAGGCGCACGCCCAGCTCGCCGTGCGCGCACACGAGGCTGGATGCGCGTCGTGGACAGAGGCACAGGCCCGCCTGGCGGCCCTCCGGCCGACGGCGGAGGGGTACCTCCCCCGCTTCGAACGCATCTGGCGGCGCTGCCACGACGCCGCCATCGCTGCGGACCTGGTGACCTGGCCGGATCGACCCATCCGCTACGTGCCGATTCCCGAGCACACGCGCCACGCCGCCCCGCTCCTCTACTATCTCTTCTATCGATCGCCGGCCCCGTTCGATCGCGTGCCGGTCCACGACTACGTGGTCACCCCCATCGACGGCGTCCCCCCGGAGGAGGTCGAGCGCCGCCTCGCGGCCGCGAGCGATAGCACGATTCTGCTCAACCACGTGGTGCACCACGGCGGGCTCGGACACCACGTGCAGAACGCACACGCGTACGCGTCGCGATCGCGGATCGGTCAGGTGGCGGCCGTGGACGCCGCCAGCCGCATCGCGATGTTCTGCGGCGGCACGGTGGCGGAAGGCTGGGCATGCTACGCGTGCGACCTGGCCGAGGAGATCGGCCTGCTGTCGCCACTGGAGCGGGTAGCGCAGCAGCACACGCGCGTGCGTCTCGCCGCGCGGGCCGTCGCCGACCTGTCGCTGCACACCGGCATGCTCACGCTCGACGACACCGTGCAGTTCTACGAGGCGCGTGGCCTGATGCCCTCCGCCGCCGCGCGGGGCGAGGCCGTCAAGACCTCGATGTTCCCCGGAGCCGCGGTGATGTACTGGCTGGGCACGCGGGACATCCACCGCCTGCGCGCGACCCTCGCGACGCGCGAGGGCACGCGCTTCTCGTTGAAGCGGTTCCACGATGCGTTCCTGGGCCACGGCGCCATTCCCGTGCCCCTGATCGCACGGTTGATGACCGGGGAGAGCTCGACATGCTGAGGCGCACAGGCTGGGTACTGCTGGCGGCGTTCGTGGCGGCGGCCTGCGGGCGCTCTGCCTCGGGGCCGGCGCCGTCGAACGATCTGCTCATCGTCGGCTACGACCGCGAGCCCGACACGCTGAACCGCTTCAGCACGCACATCCTGGAGGACATCCAGACCTGCGTCATCGAGGGCCTGACCATCACCGACGACACGATGAACATCATCCCGCTGCTGGCGGCGGAGGTGCCGACGCTGGAGAACGGCGGCGTGGCGCTGCGGCCGGATGGCGGGATGGACGTCACATGGCGGCTGCGGCCCGGCATCACCTGGCACGACGGCACGCCGTTGACCTCGGCCGACGTGCAATTCACCGTCGATGCGATCAACGACCCGTCCTACAATCCGGAGAGCACCGATGGCTTCGACCGCATCTCGTCGGTGGACACGCCGGACCCGCTGACGGCCGTCGTCCACTACACGGAGGTCTACGCGCCGTACGCCCTGCAGTTCGTGCGCGGCCTCTTCCCGAAGCACGTCCTCCAGGGGCGGGACATCGACCGGGCCCAGGACTACAACCGCGCGCCGCTCGGCACCGGACCGTATCGCGTGGCCGAATGGAAGAGCGGTGAGTACATCCGCCTCGAGCGCGTCCCGAACTACTGGCGCGGCAGTCAGTACCCGCACATCCGGCAGATCCTCTTCCGGTTCATCGCCAACACCAACACGCGCATCAACCAGCTGAAGAGCGGCGAGGTGCACCTCGTGGCGATGTTCCCCTGGGACAAGCACCGGGAGGTCGAGGCCATTCCGGGCATCACCGTCCACCGGACGCCGGGTAACGCCTACGAGCACGTCACGCTGAACCAGCGGCGGGTGGCGGCCTTTCGTGACGTGCAGGTGCGGCGGGCCCTGCTGCACGCGATCGATCGGGACACGATCGCCTCCGCCATCCTCGATGGACTCGCGCCCGTCACCCACGGTGCGATCCAGCCCGTGTCCTGGGCTTTCACCCCGGACGTGACCACCTATGCGTTCGACGTCGCCAGGGCGCGCAGCCTGCTGGAATCAGCGGGCTGGCGCGACGCCAACGGCGACGGGATTCGCGAGAAGGACGGGCAGCCGCTGCGGTTCACGCTCATCACGCAGGCCGGCTTCGCGGTCCGCGAGAGCGTCGCCCAGGTGGTGCAGCGCCAGTTCCGCGACGTGGGCGTGGACATGGCGGTGCAGCTCGTGGACGGCACCAGCATCAGCGGCCTGTGGTTCGAGGGCAACTTCGACGCGATGCTCCACTGGTGGCAGATGCCGGCGGACCCCGAGCTGACGCTGTTCTTCGCCGCGGATCGCATGCCGCCGCGCGGCCGCAACATCAACTACTTCGAGGACCGGCAGGTGACCGAGCTCACCTACGCCGCGGATCGGACGGTGGATCAGGCCGAGCGCAAGCGGCTCCTGGCCGAGGCCCAGCGCCGCCTCGCGGATCTGCTGCCCGAGCTGCCGCTCTATTCGATCACCAAGCTGGACGCCGTGCCCTCGACGCTGCAGGGGTTCACCGGGAACCCCACGAACACCGGTGTCTTCTGGAACGTGCACGCATGGGAGTTTCGCTGATCCGCCGCGTCGCGGCCGCGGTGCCGCTGCTCGTGGCGATCTCGGCGGGTGTATTCGGCCTGCTGCACCTCGTGCCGGGAGGGCCGCTGGCCGTCTACCTCTCGAATCCCGACGTCCGGCCGGAGGATCTCGACCGGCTTCGCCGGGCGCTGGGCCTCGATCAGCCGGTGTGGCGCCAGTACCTGCTCTGGCTCGCCGGTTTCCTGCGAGGCGACTGGGGCTTCAGCTACAGCGATGGCCGGCCGGTGATCGACCGGGTCCTCGAACGGCTGCCCGCAACCGCGGAGCTCGTCGGCGCCGCGCTGGCGCTGGCCGCACTCTTCACCGTCCCGCTCGGGCTCGGCGCGGCACTCACGCGTGGCTGGCCGGCACGGCTGGCGTCCCTCGCCTCGTTCGCCGGGCTCGCCCTGCCGGTCTTCTGGTTCGGCCTGGTGCTGCAGCTGGCCTTCTCGCTGGGCCTGGGCTGGCTCCCCTCTTCTGGACGCGTCACGCCGGGCATCGACACCGTCGCGGACCGGCTCCTCCACCTCGTCCTGCCGGCCACCATGCTGGCGGCAGTCCACGCGGCCGCGTGGTCGCGGTACTTGCGGGCGGCCATCAGCGACACGCGGAGGCTGCCGTTCGTGGCCGCGGCGCGGGCGCGCGGCACCAGCGATCGCACCGTGCTGCGGCGGCACGTTCTCCGACCAGCCCTTCTGCCCGTAGTAACCATCGTGTTCCTCGACGCCGCGCTCATGCTCTCGGGCACGGTCGTCACCGAGAGCGTGTTCGCGTGGCCGGGCCTCGGCAGCCTGTTCACCGAGTCGCTCGCGCGCCGCGATTACACGGTCCTGATGGCGCTGCTGATGATCGCCTCGATGGCCGTGGTCGTCTTCAACCTGATCGCGGATCTCGTGTATCCGTTGATCGACCCGCGGGTACGCACGTGAAGCGCGGCGGCATGGCCGGCTGGGTGCTGCTGCTCCTCGTCGCCGCGGCGGCGCTGGCGCCGTGGCTCGCCCCGTACGCGCCGGACGCCCTCGACCTGGTGAACCGTCGCGCGATGCCCTCGTGGAGCCACTGGTTCGGCACCGACGACCTCGGCAGGGACCTGCTGGCGCGCGTCCTCTTCGGAGCGCGGGTCTCGCTGGCGGTGGGCCTGCTCTCCGCGCTCGTGTCGGGGCTCATCGGCGTGGGCCTCGGCGCCACCAGCGGCTATGCGGGCGGGGCAATCGACGCGGTCCTGATGCGGGTCACCGACGCCGCGCTCTCCGTGCCACGGCTGCTCGTGCTGATGGCTGCCTCGGCGGTGTTGTCACCTTCGATTCCGTTACTGGTACTGATGGTGGGTCTCGTGGGCTGGATGGAAACCGCGCGAATCACCCGCGCGGCGTTCCTGACCGCCCGGGAGCGCGAGTACGTGCTCGCGGCTCGCGCCTCCGGCGCGTCGGCGGCACGGATCGTCGTCGCGCACCTCCTGCCCGCGGCGGCGCCCGCCATCGCCGTGGCCGCAACGCTCGCCGTGGGTCGCGGCATCCTGCTGGAGTCCGCGCTGAGCTTCTTCGGGATCGGCGTCCAGCCACCAGCCGCGAGCTGGGGCAACATGCTGTATCAGGCGCAGTCCACGATGAGCACCGAGCCGTGGCTGGCGCTCGTGCCCGGCCTCTTCATCTTCGCCACGGTCGCCGCCATCAATACCCTTGGGGATCGTTGGGCGCAGCCGGCCCGGTGATCGTCTCAGTCGAACAGCGCCGCCAGCGCCAGCGAGAAGCCGGGCAGCAGCGGCGTCTCGAGCGTGTCCCCCGGCTCCAGTGTCTGCGTCGGATCGAAGCCAGGCCCGCCACGCCGCCGAAACACGGAAACCCGCGAAGCGTCGGGATCAACCAGCCAGTACTCCTGCACACCGGAGCGTTCGTAGAGGTCCCTCTTCAACTGGCGATCGCGGGATCGCGAGTGAGCCGAGAGCACCTCGATCACCAATGACGGCGCGCCCCGCACGTTCCTCGGCGTCAGGATGTCGGCCCGTTCACCACGCACCAGAAGCAGATCGGGCTCGACGACGTCGTAGTAGGACAGCACGACATCCACCGGCGCCAGGAACACCTGCGCCGTTCCGGGATGGGCACGCAGGTGCGTCTCGAGGACGAAGAAGAGCCGTCCCACCAGCACCTGATGCCGCACGAACGGCGCCGGGCTCACGAAGTGGACTCCGTCGATAATCTCGTGCCGCAGCCCATCGTCCGGGAACCGCACGAAGTCGTCGTACGTAAGCCGCCGTAACGGGAAACTTGCCGTCGGCATGTCCTGGTCTCCGTCCATTCACGCGTCCATTCGCGCATGAGCACGGCTATAGCGAACGCCGTGCCGTGCGGATTCCGGCCCAAAAGAGAACTGGGGCGACTTCCGCGTTGCAGAATGTGCCCGCCGGGGAACGACCCCGCCCGGCAGTTTCCGCACCCCTTCGATGGACGACGATGCCATCGTCGTGGAGGTGAGTCAAGCGGGTGCGAGTACCATGATCGGGACGGCATGCCGCCCCTGGCTTCCGACCTCGCCGCACACCTGCACCGGCGCGCCCACGCCGATCGGTGGGATGTCTCGGTGACGGACTTCGCTGTCGCCCTCGAGCGCAGCGCCGCAAAGCTGGGGGCCACCGAGGGGACGGGCCTGGCCCGCGTGCTGGGGGCGCTGCACCTGGAGGACCTGGCGCTGGCCTGCGGCTGCGAGCGTGGGAACGACGCGGCGTGGGAGCACTTCGTGCGCGAGTTCCGTCCCGCGTTGTACCGTGCTGCTTCGGCCATGGCCGGCGACAACGGCCGTGAACTGGCGGACTCGCTCTACGCCGAGCTGTTCGGCCTGCACGAACGCGACGGCACCCGCCAGTCGTTGTTCCGGTATTTTCACGGCCGCAGCAGCCTCGCGACGTGGCTGCGGGCCGTGCTGGCGCAGCGGCACATCGACGGTGTGCGGGCGCGGAAGCGGCTGGAGCCGTTGCCGGAAGACGACGGCCCGGCACCGATCGGCGCTGCCAGGCAGGAGATCGACGACGAGGCCCGGCGACAGGCGGCGCGTGTGCGCGACGCACTCGCCGTAGCCACCGGCCGCCTGGCGCCTCGCGATCGCCTGCGGCTGGCTTGGTACTATGTGCAGGAGATGACGCTGGCGCAGATCGGCCGTCTCTGCGGGGAGCACGAAGCGACGGTGTCCCGCCACCTGAGCCGAACGCGCAAGGCGCTGCGCGCCGACGTCGAGGCCCAGCTGCGTGGCGCCGGGATGGGCCCTGGCGAGATCGACGAGTGCTTCGCCGCCGCCGCAGCCGACCCCGGCGATGCGAACCTCACGTCCCTGCTGCAGACGGACGACCCACGCAAGATCTCCGGCGACGTGCGTTCAAGGAGTGAGGACCCATCGTGAGCACCCAGGATCCGCGCGATCAGGCCATCGAGCGCCTCCTGCGTCACGGCGCCTCCCCGGGACCGGTGTCTGCGGAGTGCCTGGACGCCGAAACGCTCTCAGCCTGGGTCGATGGCGGTCTCGAGGGGCCCTCGCTGCAGCGGGCCGAGGCGCACATGGCGAACTGCGCGCGGTGCCAGGCCCTGATGGCCACGTTGGTCGGCAGCGCCGACGAGCCCGTGCCCGCGACGGCGGGCGGAGATGTGGCCGCGAGGCCGTGGTGGTCGTTCGATGTGCGGTGGCTGATGCCGCTGGCCGGGGCCGCGACGGCGGTGCTGCTGTGGATGGTGGTCCCCGACCGCGATCCGGGTCTGCGTCCCTCGACCGAGACGGACGCGCCGGCACAGGCGGGTTCGCGGCAGGCACCTTCGCCATCCGGCGAGACGATGGCGGCCGCACAGCCATCCGCCGTCGCTGCCGAAGAGCCCGCGGAGAGGGAGGAGCAGAAGCTGGCGCGCGCAGGGCCCCCGACGGTCGCGGCCGAGCCGAATCGCCTGCAGGAACGCGCGGCAACGCGTACTGCCGAGTCGAACGAGGCCGCCCGCAAAGCGGCCGCCGGGGATTCGCTGGCCAAGGCCGAACGGCGTGACACCGAGAACGCGGCGGGGTTGATGGCCGCCGCGCCGGCCCCAGTCCCGGCCGCGGCCCCGCCAGCCGCGGAGCAGGCGGCGCGGTCCGCCGCTCAGGTTGCGTTGGCGGCGCCCGCAGCCGGAGCCGGCGCTTCCGCTCTGGCGGACAGTACGGGTCGGGGGACCGGTGCGCCCGCAGGCACCGGCGCCATCGTCTCCGCGGACCCGGCTGTGCGGTGGCGGCTGGCTGGGCCTGGGGTCGTCGAGCGAAGCCTCGACGCGGGTGCGTCCTGGGAGCGCCTGGCCACGGGCTCCGGGGCGTCGTTCCGCGCCGGATCGGCGCCGTCCGCATCGGTCTGCTGGCTGGTGGGTGAAGACGGTGTGGTGCTGCTCACCACGGACGGGCGCACCTGGCGGCGACTGTCCGCTCCGACGAGCGAGGACCTCGTCGGCGTGGCGGCCACGGGCGAGCGCGCCGCGACGATTCGCACGGCCTCGGGCCAGACGTTCCAGACGACGGACGCGGGCGTCAGCTGGGCCCGCGTCCCGTAGGCGTCACGTTCAGGGTCTGACCCCTACCGCCCGGCCAGCTGGCGGTCGTAGTCGGCCGCGTCGAAGTGCCCCTGTGACTCCGCGATCAGGCCGTCGGCGCTGAGTCGCCACTCCTCGTACCCGCTGATGCGAACCGGGCGGCCCGTGCCGCCGGGTCCGGTGTTGGTCCCGATCAGCGTCCACCGATACAGCGCCCGCTCTCCAAGGTCGACGGCTTCGTCCATCAACACCTGCAGGTCCGGGAACGCGGTCATGAACCCCTGGGCGACGCTGGCGATGGCGGCGCGGCCAACCGCTCGCTGGCCATCGTTGACGGAAAGCGAGCCATCGGAGGCGAAGAAGGACGCCACCCGTACCGGGTCCTGGCTGCACCACGCCTGTGTGTACCGGCTCGCGAAGTCCCGGAGGCCGTCGGGTTCGGGCCCGACGCCACGCACCGCGAAGCGGCCGCCCGTGCTGCTGAGCGCGATCGCCACCCGCCGGCCATCGTCGAACTGCAACGCGAGGTCCTCGACGCCGGCGAGGACGACGGCCTCGGCCATGTCGCCGACGTCCATCGCGCCCTCCAGAGGCCCCGTTGCTTCTGACGGCCGCACGAGGGCCGTGTCATCAACGGTTCGCGTCAACCGGAACAGCACTTCCCTCAGCAGCACGGAGCCGCCGTACAGCTTCGCCACGCCCTCGGACACCGTGATCACCCGACTCGACATGCCGAGATGCTACAACGGCCGGGCCGGGCTCCGAGGCCGCGCTACTTCGCGAGGGGGTCCGGACGAAGCTGGAAGTGCGCCGCGAGCGGCCGGGTGCCCTTGCCGCCCTCGATCAGCCACGGTGTGCGATCGCCGTTCGCGGCCCAGATCCCGCGGCCCTTCCACCCGGCCTTCGGATCGTCGATGCGCCCGTCGAAGCCCTTGGCGTAGAAGCCGAGCGGATACGGCACGCGCAGCACGACCATCCTGCCGTCCTTCATCGCGATCAGGCCATCGTTCAGGTTGCCCGTGGACATCGGGACGTCCTCGCCGAGGCCGAAGGTGTTGTGCTGGTCGACCCACGTGTAATAGCTGGACTCCGCGCTGTTGTCGCCGATGCCCTGGAATCCGGGGCCCGGGTACTTGTGGAATGACCAGCCCTCCGGGCAATGGTCGCCGGTGGCCTTCGGACCGTTCAGCGGCGCCTTGCACTTCAGCCGGTCGAAGCTGCCCAGGTGGCCGCTGGCGAGTGACACCCACACGACGCCCTGCTTGTCGATGTCCGCGCCGCGCACCCCGAAGCCCGGACGCGGCACGTTGTACACCTCCGAGATCGCGGTCGCCGGAGGGTTCGCGCCGGGTGCAATCCGCACGACGCCGCTGACCGGGCCGCGGAACGATCCCCAGATCGACCCGTCCACCGGACTGGGCATCACGGCGTAGAAGCCGGCGTTGATGCGCCGGTCCTTCGCCGGGTCGAGCGGCTGGTCCGGCTCCACGTAGTCGTCCCGACGGCCGTTGCCGTTCGTGTCGAGGACGAGCGCGGTCCACCCCTGCGCCTTCGCCGCGTCACCGGTCTCGTCCCACACGCGCGTGTTCACCCACCCCACCACCGGGCCGCCACCACTGGTCCACAGCGTGTCGTCCTTGTCGTAGGCGAACTGCAGGTGGTGCGTGCCGAAGCAGGTGTCGATGAACGAGTACTTCTGCGTCTTCGGGTCGAAGACCGAGATGTGGCGGGCGGACCGATCCAGCGGAAACAGCTTCGCCGACGGGTGGTCCGACCCCTGCTTGCAGAAGGCCGGGTTGTCCATACCGCGCACCGCCGCCGCCAGCCACAACCGGCCGTCCTTCCCGAACATCGAGTTGTGGTTGTTGACGCGCGAGTCCCAGATGCGCTCGTCGCCCCAGTAGGCGGACGCCATCAGCGCATCGAGCGCGGCCGCATGGCCCGGCCCGAGGCTGAGCGGCATGCTCGCGTCGCGGACGGGCGCCTTGAACGTGGTGGCTTCGTTGCTGATCGGATCGAGCACGGGAATCGCGTCGGAGCTGTACTCGGGCGATCCGTACAGCTTGCCGTACGCGTTGACCGTGGGATACCGGCGGTCGCTCGCGATCAGGTCGTGCAGGTACTGCTTCTCGTTCATCCAGTCGCGCAGCGTCACGACGATGTTGCGCTCCGCGCCCTGCGGACGCGGCGGCTTCGCGTGCGGTAGCTCGCCTTTGGCAATGCGGTCGGTCCAGTCCCCGTAGAGCTGGAACGACAGCGGCCCGAGCGCCGTGAGCTGGTTGAGCATCATCTGTCCGGCCTGGCCGGCCTGCACACGGCGGCGCCATGCCTCGGCCGAGGACGGGAAGGTGCCGAACGCCTTCGGGATGGTCCGCGTGGACTCCTGCCCGAGTTGGTGGCAGCCGACGCAGCCGTTGCTCTTCATGCCGTCGAGCCAGCGCACCTGCGTCATGCCCTTGCCGATGCCCGGATCCTTTCCGAACTGGTCCTCGGAGGGAATCTTCAGCATCGAGTACCAGTAGATGGCCGGGTAGTACTTCGCGGCGGCGGCCTCGTTCGGGGCCGGCACCGCGGTGATGTTCACCTGCGTCCCGGGCGTCGCGGCGTTCTTCGCACTGTCCACCAGTCCGTATCCGCGCGCCCACACCTGATACCGCGCGGAGGGCAGGTCGGGGACGACCAAGCGCCCGCGATCGTCGGTGACGACGGTCTTGATGTAGCGGACGCCGAGGTCGCGCGTCTCGGCAATCACCCAGACGCCGGCCTCGGGCCCGCCGGGACCGGATACGACGCCGCCGATGTCGTCCTTGTCGATGGCGACGGCGCCGCCGGCGCCAGGCTGGAGCGGGGCCGCCGCCAGGAAGGCCGACAGCAGACCAGCCACGCCGATCGATCCGACGGTAAGAGCAGGATTCAGGCTCAGGCGCATAGGGCTCGCGGGCCTCCTCGTGAGGCCGGAGCGTAGCACAGGGGCCACGCCGCCGCAGTGCGGTCGTGGCGAAGCACGGAAATTCGGGGACGGGCGTCCCACCAACGGTGTTAACGTCTGCGAGCATGTCCACGCCCACGGCTGTCGCGCCAGGAACCACACCGTCCACCGACACGGTGGATGCAGGGGCCTTTGCATGGTGGCGCGCCGCCGACACCCGCGCACGACGGGCGTTCATCGCGGCCTCGCTCGGCTGGATGCTCGACTCGTTCGACGTGATGCTCTACTCGCTGGTGCTGGCCTCGCTCATCCAGGATCCGGTGCTGCAGCTTTCCACCTCGGTGGCCGGGCAGCTCGGCGCCCTCACGCTGCTCGCGGCGGCCGCGGGCGGCGTGGCCTTCGGCATCATCGCGGACCGGATTGGCCGCAAGCGCGCACTGATGGCGGCGGTGCTCATCTATTCGGTCTTCACCGCGGCCTGCGGCCTCGCGCAGACCGTGCCTCAGCTGGCCGTGTTCCGCGTCCTGCTCGGCTTCGGGATGGGCGGGGAATGGGCGACCGGCGTCGCGCTGGTGTCCGAAACGTTCCCGGCGCGACATCGCGGCAAGGCGCTGGCCTTCGTGCAGAGCTCCTGGGCGATTGGCTACGGCCTGGCAGCCGCGGTGAACCTGGTCGTCATGCCGCTCTGGGGCTGGCGGGGCGTGTTCTTCGTCGGGGTGCTGCCGGCGCTGTTCACCATCTGGATTCGGCGGAAGGTGGAGGAGCCGGAGCTGTGGCACCGCACGCCCGCCGCCGAGCGCGGGCGCGTCAGCGCGCTCTTCACGCCCGGCCGCGCGCGCGTCACCGTGTTCATCATCCTGATGAACGCGTGCTGCCTCTTCGGGTGGTGGGGCCTCAACCTGTGGGTGCCGGCCTATCTGAACCTGCCGCTCGACCGCGGCGGCGTCGGGCTCTCGTCCTCGGCCATGTCGTGGTTCGTCATCGCCATGCAGGTGGGCATGTGGTTCGGCTACATCAGCTTCGGGTACATCGCGGACGCCATCGGCCGCAAGCCGGCGTACGTGACGTTCGTCCTGATGGCCGCGCTGCTCCTGCCGCTCTACGGCGCCCTGCGGGAGCCGTGGATGCTGCTGCTGCTCGGGCCGGCCGTCGCGTTCTTCGGCACCGGGTACTACAGCGGCTTCGGCGCCGTCATCGCGGAGCTCTACCCCACGTCGGTGCGCGCCACCGCCGCCGGCGTCGGCTACAATGTCGGCCGCATCGCCAGCGCCGCCGCCCCGTTCGTCGTCGGGTCCATGGCTGGCACACGCGGTTTCGGTGTCGCATTCACCATCACGGGCGCCGCGTTCCTGCTGGCGGCCATGATGTGGGTCGGGATTCCCGCGACGGCGAACCGAGAGCTCACGGCCTAGCAGGCTTCAGGCGTCAGGCTCCAGGCTTCAGGCGTCAGGACCTGGGCGCCAGGCAGATGCTGCAAGAAATCCGCGCACGCTCGTTCTGAGGACAGGAGGCCGCTGACGGCCCTCCGTGTTCAAGGAGCGGTTCACATGTCTGCACGCACCTGGCTTGCCGCGCTCGTCATCGCCGGCGCCGCCATCCAGTTTCGTCCCGTCGAGCCCACGGTGTCCGCGGAGCCGGAGCCCGCCGAGACCCAGGATCAGACCACCACGCTCGACGACCAGACCGAGCTGGCCATCACCGTCTACAACTCCGACATCGCGCTCGTGCGGGACGTGCGCCAGCTCCAGCTGGCACGCGGCACGGCCAGCCTGCGCTTCATGGACATCGCCGCAACCGTGAATCCCGCGACCGTGCACTTCCGTTCGCTCACCGAGCCCTCGCGCGTCAGCGTGCTCGAGCAGAACTACGAGTACGACCTGCTGGAGCCCGACAAGCTGCTCCGGAAGTACGTGGGTCGCGACGTCACGCTGGTGCGCACGCGCCAGGAAGGCGGATCCACGCGGCAGGAGGAGGTGAAGGCGCGCCTGCTCAGCTTCAACAGCGCCCCCGTGTGGAAGATCGGCGACGAGATCGTCACCGGCATACACGCGGACCACATCCGGTTCCCGGAGCTGCCCGAAAGCCTGTTCTCGCGACCCACGCTGATCTGGACGGTCGAGAACGACGGCGCGGCCCGCCACCGCGTCGAGGCCTCGTACCTGGCCGGCAAGCTCGCCTGGAACGCCGACTACGTGCTGACCGTGCTGAAGGACGACAAGGCCGCGGACCTGGACGGCTGGGTGACGCTCTCGAACAACAGCGGCACGGCGTTCCGCAACGCGTCCCTGCAGCTGGTGGCCGGCGACCTGAACCGTGTGCGCCAGGCGCTCGGCAAGATGGTGGCGATGGAGATGGCGGACGCCCGGAACGCGGCGGCGGCGCCGATGACCCAGGAGTCGTTCTCGGACTACCACCTCTACACGCTGGGCCGGAAGACGACCATCAACAACAACCAGACCAAGCAGGTGAGCATGCTCGAGGGCAGCGGCGTGCCCGTCCAGAAGCGCTACGTCGTGGAGGGCCAGCAGTTCTACTACCGTAATGCTGCACACCCGGGCTCGCCCCTCAAGGACGTGGTGCAGGTCTATTACCAGTTCAGGAACGAGGTGAAGAGCGGGCTCGGGATGCCGATGCCGGCCGGCGTGGTCCGCGTCTACCAGGAGGACTCCCGGGGCGCCGTGCAGTTCGTCGGCGAGGATCGCATCAATCACACGCCGAAGGACGAGACGCTCAACCTGAAGATTGGCAACGCCTTCGACGTCATCTGTGAGCGGAAGCAAACGGACTTCGAGAAGATCTCGAGCGGCGTCTACGAAGTGGAGTACGAGATCACGCTGCGCAACCACAAGGCCGTGCCCGTCACGGTCGAGGTGAACGAGCCCATCGGGGGTAACTGGCGCATGCTGCAGACCAGCCACTCACACACGAAGTCCGAGGCCTGGGCCGCGCGGTTCGAAGTGCCCGTCGCGAAGGACGGAGAAGCGGTGCTTCGCTACAGGGTCAGGGTGACGTACTGACGAAAACGGGTGCAGGGGTGCACGGGTGCAGGGGTGCAGGGGTGCACGGGTGCACGGGTGCACGGGTGCAGGGTGCAGGGGTGCAGGGTGCAGGGGTGCAGGGTGCACGTCCCCGTGCCCTGCCTGCACCCCCTCCACGCGTGCCGCCCGTGCGGCGTCGACTTACTGGACTTTCCAGTTGATGTTGCCTTCGGCGTCGGTGGTCGTCACCTCGATGACGGCGGTCTGGCCCTCGGCGGCCACGGCCTTGCACTCGAAGGCCTCCCCTACCTTGATCGCCTTCCACCGCCCGCCGCAATCGACCTTGGCGTCGACCTTGGCCTGCGTCTTCAGCCCCTCGACGACCGCCGCCTCCGCCTTCTGCAGGTCCAGCAGGCCTTCGGTCTTCGTCACCTCCCAGGAGATGTTCCCCTGGTCGTCCTTCTGCGTGACGGTGACCGTGAGCTTGCCCCCGGCCGTGGGCGTCGCGGTGCACTCGAACGTGTCACCGGCCTTGGCCGCGCGGTCCGGGGGGCACTCGACCCCGGTGACCGGCAGCGCGAGCTGTGCCTCGACGCCCTGGCTGATCGACTGGCCAATGGACGTGGCGTCCAGCGTACTGGTGCAGGCCGCGCTCCCGAGCGCCGCGGCGAGAAGGGCCAGTCCCGCGGTCATCGATGGGGCAAACCTGAACAGTCGATCAGCGGTCACACGTGGCATGGCAGGGTCCTTTGCTTGGGGAAGTGATCCGGTGGCGGTTGCGACGGGCATCATACACGTCAGAAGGCCCAGGTGGTGACCTGCCCGGGCGGCGTGAGCTTGCGGATCACGTGGTTCGCATCGTTGATGTAGAGGGTGCCGTCCGCGGCACCCGCTTCGTCTCGTCGATGCGCACCACCTAATGGCCGCCCGGCGCGATGCGCCAGAAGCCCGAGGCATACGGGTTGCCCTTGAAGCGGCCTTCCGTGTGCCGCTTTGCCGTCGAGGTAACGGCCACGCTGCGGGCGCCGGCGCCATCACGATCGCGCTGAGGACGACGAGCAGGGTGGCCGGGCTCCTCCATCCGGGGCAGGTGCCACCCCGCGGCCTCACTGGACCTCTCCCAGTTCCTCGTAGCCGTATCCCTGGTAGAGCATCCACTTGCCGCTCATCATCTTCTGCAGGTTCGCGATGACGTGCTCGTCGGCCCATGCCTGCGGCAGCTCCACGTCCGTGCGGCCCTCGCTCACCGCCTTCGCGTGGGCGATGTAGTCCTTCACGCGCGACTCATCGTCCACCAGGACGAGTTGGGCATCCGGCTCGAGCTTGTGAATCGCGGCCGCCTCGGCCAGCAGGGCCTCGCCGCTCAAGCCCCTCGGAATCAGGTAGTACGCGAACTTGAAGATGCGGACGGTATAGCCATCCAGGCGTTTCGACCGGCCGGCTGCGGGCGGCTGGGCCTCCGGAGAAGGTGCGGCCGCAGGCCCTGCCGTGGCTGCCGGGGGTGCGGGGTCTGTGCCCTTCGGAGTGTCGCCTTCGGTCCCACATCCCGCCAGCCCGCCCGCGAGCAGGCCGGTGACGAGGATCCCGCCCAATCGGTGACGCATGCGTTCGGACATCGGATTGTCTCCCGATCCCTGAAGCGGATTCCGGGCCTCGCGGGGGTCACCTCACCCCCCGCTCTTGCTCAACGCGTCCGGCCGACGAGGATCCGCCCACGCGCAAACGACACGCTCAGGACCTCCCCGGCGCTCTTCGCGACCGGCTCGCACACCCCGCTGACGGGGTGGCACAGGGAGGCATCGAAGGCCCGGGCAACCCTCAGCGCGTACGCCCCCGGGGGGCCGTCGATGGTGTAGGCAAACCGGCCGTCGCTCGCCTGCGCCCCATCGACGCGGACATCGCCCTGCGCCTCCAGCACACGGATGGCCTTCCAGCGCTCGCCCGAGTGGTGGCGGGTCTGGAAGCGCATGACATCGCGCGGCAGCAGCCGGGCCGCCGTCGGCACGCTCAGGAACCCGGCGGCGGTGGACAGGCCCGCATCGAGCTTCACGCCCTCGCCGGAGAACCAGACGAACGCCTGCCGCGCGATGAGGCTGGCGACCGCCAGCAGCGCCACGGATTCGTCATCGAGCTCCTCGGGGTACTCGGTCGAGGAGACCAGGGCCCCGCTCCCGGGGGGCTCGCTGTTGATGCCAACGGCACGCCGCGGAGCGGGGTTGTCGCTGCGCGTCAGGCTGGCGATATGCCGGCGCTTGTCCCAGACGTGCCCGCCACGGAACGAATGCACGTCGAAGGCGTCCGCCGGGTCGATGCTGTAGGCATCCAGGTCCGCCAGCTCCTCGGTGGGCGCCGAAGTGAGGGTCTTGAGGGCCCGGCCCCCGGCCGCGGCGTAGTGGCCCACGCACGCGGCGAGCGCCTCGGGCTCGAGCCCCGCCCCCTGCCAGGCCTCGTTGCCGCAGTCGATCCAGTCGATCACCCCGAGGTCGGCGTCAAGAGCCGCGATACGCGTCATGAACGCGCGGCGGTCCCCAATGACCTGCACGTCGCCCTGCGACCAGACCAGCCGCAGCCGCCGCGCCCGCACGGCCTCGAAGAACCGACGCACGTGACCGTAGTAATCGGTCGTCAGCTCCGGGCCGACCTCTCGCCCGCGCCAGTACGGAGCCTCGCCGCTGGCGTCAATCTCGGGACACACCGTGGACACCCCGCACCCGAGCGCCGACCAGACGCGGACGCCGTGGTAGCCGGCGCGCGCTACCGCGTCGAGCTCCGCGATCGCACGTGCCTCGTCCCTGATGAACAACGAAAACAGGTCGCCCACATGCGCGTATACGGGCAGGACCAGGCCGCTCGCATCAGCAAACGCCCCGGCGTCGATGCGAAGGCGCCCCACGAGCGGGCTGGCCGCAGGCACCGCGTCACCGACGGCCGGTCGCCCCTGCGACGAGGGGCGCTCCATCACGATGCCGGAGAGCGCGGTGGACCAGATGACAAGCGCCAGCACCAGCGGCGGACCAGTTCCCATGGATCGACCCTACCGGACGGTGCGCGCGGGCGCAAAGCCAAAGTCCCGGCGCGTTCTTGACAGGTTTCCGGCATCCGACGGTCGCATCGTCGTTCGGCGACGGACGGCCGGTGCGATCCCTCAAGAAACCGCACGGCCCCCGAAGGCCTGCATATTGCAGGGTCCGGCCCCGAGCGCGGTCATCCCGCCGCGCCCCTTCGCACGTCGTCGTCTGTCGGCGACCGGCCTGGGTCGCCCGGAAACGGCGACGCCCAGGAGCCGGATATGAAGGGCCTCTCCCGTCTTCTCGTCACCGTGCTGCTGGTCGGGGCCGCGGGCTGCGGCAGCGACAAGTCCAGTCCCACGTCACCCACACCCACGACCACCCGGATCATCGGCGTCAGCGGCAGCCTCGCCTTCGGCGAAGTGCCGGTCGGGAGCACCCGCGACCTGACGATGACCATCAGCAACACCGGGACCGCCACGCTCACGATCAGCGGATTCGCCGTCACGGGCGGCCTGTCATCGATCCTGACGGCGAGCTGGACGAGCGGGACGATCGCCGCCGGCGGGTCGCAGACCGTCACGATCCGATTTGCCCCGACAGAGGCCGGCAGCTACAGCGGAACGCTCACCGTCAACGGTGACCAGACCAGCGGTACCAACACCCTCCCCGTGTCGGGCACGTCGGTCAACTCGTTCAGCGGGAATTGGAGCGGCGCACACACGATCACGGCATGTGACGGCACCGGGTCGATGCAGGACCTGGCGTGCAGCGCAAATCGCGGCGCGTTCCCGGTTGGCTCCAACATGATCTTCGGCGCGAATCTCCAGCAGAGCGGGAACACCGTGACGGGCACGGTGAATCTGGGCGGCCTGATTGGATCGGTGAGCGGTACGGTCAGCAACGGCGTCCTCACGCTGCGCGGCACGGCGACAGGTGAGGGATTCACGGCGACCATCACGCTGTGGAACACCACGCTCCAGGGCAGCTCGATGGGCGGCAACGTGAACTACGACCTGACGCTGGCGGGCGTGCCAGGCGTGGCCGGCATCCAGTCGCGGCTGAACTCCGTGACGAGACAGTAGGGGCCGACGAAGCTCGAACGAGGGAGACGGAACCCGGAACCCTCCGGGTTCCTACCCCTCCAGCTTCGCCGGCTTCACCAGGTGATGCTTCGCCGCGTCCTGGTACGCCTTCGCGAGCGCGAGGATCTCGAGCTCGCGATACGGCTGCGCGTAGAGGGTGGCGTTGGTGGGCGTGCCCGTCTCCGCGAAGCCGTTCGGCAGGTTGATGGCCGGATAGCACGCGAGGTTGGCCATCCCGAAGTGCCGCTGCGATGGCGACTGCGGGCGCGGCGGTTCGGCCGGACGCGGCGGTGCGGCGGCGGGGTTGGCGCCAGGCGCGCCGGCAGCCGCTCCCGGGCCGCCAGCGCCAGGACCTCTGCCGCCGGGCCCGCCGGGTCCGCCGACGCCGGTGTTGTTGGATCCGACGATGTAGACGTCCACGTGAGCGGTGGCCTTCGCCAGCTCCATCATCATCATCATGCGGACGCGCTGTGACTGGAGCCAGTCCACCGCGGGCACCAGGCGCCCGGTGGGCCGCGCGCTGCGCGTCCCCTTCATCCGCCCCGCCCGTGCGTGCTCGTCGAAGAACACCGCGGACTCGACGCCGATCGCGCTGACGTTGGACGGCACGTCGGGGACGTCGACGGGGATGAACTCGCGCACGCCGATCGCTTTCAGCGTGTCGAGCGTCTTCTGCGCGTTGACCTTCGCCGCGGGGTTGGTGATCTCGTCGAAGGAGTCCTGGATGATGCCGACGCGCAGCGTGCGGACGTCGAAGTCCGCGTTCCAGTTGAACGGGATGTCCGTCACGCTCATGTCGCGGCCGTCGGGCTTCGCGATGGCCTGCATGACGAACGCGCAATCCTCCGCGTAGCGGCAGATGGGGCCCAGTCGATCCTGCGTCCAGGAGAGCGCCATGCACCCGTGGCGGCTGACACGGCCGAAGGTGGGACGAAGCCCTGCCAGGCCGCAGCGCGCCGACGGGCTCAGGATCGATCCGCTCGTCTCGGTGCCGATGGCAAAGGCCACGCAGCCGGCCGCGGTCGCCGATGAGGGCCCTGCCGACGAGCCACTCGACCCCTGCGTGGGATCCCAGGGGCTCTTGGTCTGCCCGCCGAACCAGTTGTCACCGGCCGCCAGTTCCCCGGTCGTGAGCTTGGCGATGAGCACGGCGCCCGCGTCGCGCAGCATCTCCACGACGCTCGCGTCGTAGTCGAACTGCTGGTCCTTGAACGGCGCGGCGCCCCAGGTGGTCTTGAAGCCCTTCACCGAGATGATGTCCTTGGCGCCCCACGGGATGCCGTGGAGCGGGCCCTTGTAGCGCCCGGCCGCGATCTCCGCATCCGCGCGGCGCGCCTCGGCCAGCCCGTGGTCGTCGAGGAACGTGACGACGTTGTTGAGTGTGTCGTTGTACCGGTGAAGACGTGACAGGTACATCTGTGTCAGCTCCACCGACGACACCTGCTTCGAGCGGATCAGCTCCGCGAGGTGCCGCACGGGCCAGAACGCGACGTCCTCGAGGTTGCCGGGGCGCTTCAGTGCCGGCGCCTTGCTCATCCTGAACGGCTTCCGGGCCTTGTCCACGGTCATGCCCGGCACGACCGGGCTGAAGTGGAACGGGGGCGACACGTCGTTCGGAATCGAGACCGACCGCAGCTCCTTGAACTGCGTCAGGTTCCGGTTCGCCGAGTCGACCATCGCCTTGCGGTCTTCCTCGCTGAGGTCGACGCCGGAGAGCTGCAGCGCCTCGGTGACCATGGCGAGCGTGACGGTCTGCGTCCCGGCATCCTGCATGCGGGCCCACAGCACGCCGGGGACGAGCGTGGTGCCCAGCCCGATGCTGGCGAAGTGGGCCACGAAGCGGCGGCGGGTGTCGTGAAGCATGGCCAATTATAGGGGCCCGCGGACGACAATCGGGCGCCGCCCGTGGCGCGCGGGGCAGGGTGTCAGCATTGGCTCCACGATTCCGCGCGTGCGGGGTCTGGCGCAAGGAATCGTTCCGCCAACGCTGACACCCTGCCCCGCGCGCTACGTCACGGCGGCCCGCACCGCGAAGCGGGACTCCCGCCACTCGCCCGTCTCGAGCACCTGACGGAACCGGTCGACGGCGTCCCAGACGTCGACAAACCGGGTGTAGAGCGGTGTGAACCCGAACCGCAGGATGTCCGGTGCGCGGAAGTCGCCGACGACCCCGCGCGCGATGAGCGCCTGCATCATCGCGTAGCCGCCGGTCTCGTGCGCGAAGGACACCTGGCTGCCGCGGTCCGCTGGCGCCCGGGGGGTGACGAGGACGAGGCCATCTCCCGCGCACCGCGACTCGACGAGCGCGATGAACAGGTCCGTGAGTGCCAGTGACTTCGCGCGGATCGCACCGAGCCCCCCGTGTGGTTCGGCCGCGAGCACGGTGTTCACGCCGCATTCGAGCGCCGCAAGGGAGATGACGGGCGGGGTGCCGCACACGAATCGTGCGATGCCGGCAGCCGGCCGGTAGTCCGGCGTGAACGCGAACGGCGCGGCGTGGCCCAGCCACCCCGAGAGCGGCTGCCGCCAGTCGTGGCGGTCCATCCAGGCGGTGTGGCGCGGGTGCGCCCAGACGAACGCGGGCGCGCCCGGCCCGCCGTTCAGATACTTGTACCCGCAGCCCACGGCGAAGTCGGCGGCGTCCTCCGCCACGCCGCCACCGTGCAGATCCACGGGCACCGCGCCTGCCGAGTGCGCCAGGTCCCACACCACCAGCGCGCCGGCCGCGTGCGCCGCGCGGGTCACCTCCGCCATCCGGTGCATGCGCCCGGTCCGATAGTTCACGTGTGTGAGCATCAGCACCGCGAGCCGCTCGTCCATGTGCGCCGGCAAGTCGTCGGCGTCCACGAGCACCAGGTCGCACCCGTGCGCGCGCGCCAGCGTGTCCGCGATGTAGAGGTCGGTCGGGAAGTTCGTGCGCTCCGAGACGATGCGGCTGCGCGGCCGCGTGCGCATCTCGATGGCCGCGCTCAACACCTTGTAGAGGTTCGCCGAGGTGGAGTCGGCCACGGCCACCTCGCCGGGCCCGGCGCCGATCAGGCGTGCGATCGTGTCGCCGATCCGCTGCCCGGCCGAGATCCAGCCAGCCGTGTTCCAGCTCCTGACGAGCCCGGCGCCCCACTCGTCCTCCACCACCTGCCGGACACGTGCCGAGGCGGTCGCTGGCAGGGCGCCGAGCGAGTTGCCGTCGAGATAGATCAGGCCCTCCGCGTCCGCGCGGGCCAGGTCGAACTGGCTGCGCAGCGGCGCGAGCGGATCCGCCGCGTCGAGGGCGAGGCATGCGGCACGTGTCGTCATCACAGCGACCTCAGGACGGCGCGCACCGGCGACGCGTCCGCCCCCTCGAGCCTCAGCGGCAGGGCAATCAGCTCGTAGTCGCCGGCCGGCACCGCGTCGAGCACCAGGTTCTCCAGGACGCGCATATCATGGGCGAGCAGCTGCTGGTGGCTGTCCAGTGTCTTGCTGTCGGCCGGATCGACCGACTGCGCGTCGATGCCCACCAGGCGAACGCCCAGCCCGGCCAGCCACGCGATCGTCTCGGGCGCGAAGGCCGTGAAGGACGCCGACCATGCGGTGGGCGCCGTCCGGCACGTGCGGACCAGGACCCGGGGTGGCAGTCCCTCGACGGCGTGCGCGAGGTGGTCCGGCGCGAGCAGCGGGCCGCGATCGATGGCGTGAATCACGCGGCACGGTCCGAGGTACGGCTCGATCGACACCTCGGCGATGGCCGCAGCGCCGGCGCCGTAGTGCAGCGGGGCATCGGCATGCGCACCGACATGGGGCGAGAGCGTCACCGCGCTCAGGTTCACCGGGCAGCCCGGGCCGATACGCGCGGTCCAGTGCCGGCTGAAGGGAGTGTCGCCGGGGAAGGTCGGCGTCGCCAGCGACACGATCGGAGAGATGTCCCACAAGGCCACGGTCATGACGATAGCAGGTCTGACGCGGGGCCTGAGATAGGCTTGCCGTCATGACGGACACAGGCGGGCGGGCACAGGGCGAATCGCTGGTCCGCGCGATCGGCACACTCGGTCTCGCGGCGGGCATCGTCAACATCACGATCGGCGGCGGCATCTTCCGGCTGCCGGCCAGCGTGGCCCGGGACCTCGGCGCGGCCGCGCCGATCGCCTACCTGGTCTGCGCCGTGGCGATGGGCCTCATCGTGCTGTGCATCGCCGACGCGGGAAGCCGCGTCTCGCTGACGGGCGGACCGTACGCGTATGTCGGCACGGCGTTCGGCCCGTACGCAGGGTTCCTCTCGGGCGTCCTGCTCTGGATTACGGGTCTGTTCGCGACTGCCGCGGTCGCCACGGTCTTCGCGTCCGGCCTCGGCCTGCTGGTGCCGGCCCTTGCCGGCCGCGCGATGGAGGCCCTGGTCCTGGTCGTCGTGTTTACCTTCTGGTCCCTCGTCAACCTGCGCGGCGTCACGCTGGGATCCAGGCTGAACTCCGTGGCCACGGCCGCGAAGCTGCTGCCGCTGCTGCTGGTGGTGGCGGGCGGCGCGTTCGCGGTGGACGGTGCGAACCTCCAGATCGCCAGCGCCCCGGCGGCGGCGGACGTCGCCCGCATGTCGCTGCTGCTCATCTTCGCGTTCGCCGGCATCGAGGTCGCCCTCGTCCCGAGCGGAGAAGTGCGCGACACCGCCCGCACGGTCCCACGGGCCGTGGCCCTGGCCATGGTGGGCATCACGTCGCTGTACATCGCGCTGCAGGTGGTGTCGCAGGGCGTGCTCGGCGCGGGCCTGGCGCAGTCCACCGTCTCGCCGCTGGCGGACGTGGCCACGGCGTCGATGGGCGGGTGGGCCGGCGCCGTGCTGCTCACGGGCGCGTCCATCTCGATGTTCGGCTATCTCGGCGGCATGACGTTATCGATGCCTCGCATGATCTTCGCGCTCGCGCGCGACGGCTTCCTGCCGCACGCGCTGGCCCGCGTGCACCCCGTGCACCGTTCGCCGCACCTGGCCATCCTGGCGCAGTCGGCGCTCTCGCTCATCCTCGCGTTGTCCGGCACCTTCGAGAAGCTCGCCATCCTCGCCAACGTGTCGGTGCTCTCGCTCTACCTCGGGTGCGCGCTTGCCGCCTGGCAGCTGCGTCGGTTGGGCGTGGAAGGCGGCGGCACGGGCACCGCGTTTCGCGTGCCCTTCGCCGGCATCACTCCCTGGCTGGCGTGCGCCGTGATTGCCTGGTTGCTCACCGGCCTCACGGCCGACGAGTGGCTCGGCTTCGCCGTGTGCGTCGGCCTGGCGTCGCTGCCATACGCCCTGACGCGCCGCGTTACCTGATCCGCCAGCCGTTCACGGGGCCCGCGTGGAAGAACGCCGCCGGCGTCATCACGCCGTCCTTCTTGAACACCGTGCCGTCCTTCATGACGAAGTGCACGCGCTTGAGCGTCTCGAGGTCCTCGAGCGGGTTGCCGGGAACCGCGATGAGGTCCGCGAAGAATCCGGGCTTGATCGGGCCCCGCGTCTGCTCGGTCTCGCTCACCTTGTACCCGTTCACGGTCATCGCCCGAAGCACGTCGGCGTTCGGGATGCCGGCATCCTTCCAGCTTCGAATGAACTCCAGCGCCAGTTCGCCTCGGGTCTTGCCCTCGACCCAGTAGTCGGCGTCCGTGGAGAACGTCAGCGGCACCTTGTTGTCGTAGGCGTTCTTCAGCCCCGCGACGGTGCGCTTGTAGGCCTCGGCGGAGACAGGATGGCCGGCAAGGCCGGGCGGTGTCTCCGTGCCCGCGCGCCAGATACCCTTCTGCGCCATCAGCTTGTGCGTCTCGTCGTCGAGCGCCCCTGAATGCGCAATGGACCAGATGCCGGCCTCGATGGCCGCGCGCGCGCCCCGGGGCGTCTGCACGTGGCCCTCCACCTTCATGCCCGACTTCGCCGCCTCGCGGATGATCAGCCGGATCTCGTCCGCCGTGTATCCGTATGGCTTGCAGTCCACGCAGATCTTGATCACCTTCGCGCCGAACAGCACGTTCTGGCGGATGGCCTTCACGATCTCGTCGGGCGTGTCGGCATCCAGGTACTCGGGATAGACGATGTTGTGATCCCTGGCCATCTCCGGCGTGGGAAAGAACTGCCCACCCATGCCGCCGATGATGATGCCGGAGTTGATGATGGTCGGGCCGGGGATCCACCCCTGTTCGATCGCCTGACGCAGCGCCGTGTCCGCGTAGTTCCCGTTGTTGCCCATGTCGCGGACGATGGTGAAGCCGGAGGCGAGCATCTGGATGCCGTTGGAAGCAGCCTGGATGGCACGAAGCGCGGTCGATTCCTGGACGTAGGTGTAGTAGTAGACGTTGTTCTCGGGAACCGGCTTGTAGGTGAGCGCCAGGTGGTTGTGCGCTTCGACCAGGCCGGGCATCACGGTCGACTGGGAAAGGTCGATGACCTGTGCGCCCGGGGGAATGGCGACGTTGGGCCCGACCTCGCGGATGCTGCGACCCTCGACGACAATCACCTGATTGGTGAGGATCCGGCCGGCTTCGGGATCGAGCAGGCGTCCGGCCCGGATGGCCGTGACCTGTGCCGGAGCCTGCGCGGCGAGCGCCGCGCCCAGCAGGAACACACCGAGTGCAGCCAGGGCGGGCAGCCGCAACGCGCGCATCATCAGCCTCCTCAGGCGACCCAGCCGAGACCCTTCATCGCCACCGCATCGTTCCAGATCTTCGTCATGTGCCTGATCTTCCCGCCCTCGAACTCCATCACGTACACGTAGTCCGAGTCGATGTGCTTGCCTGTCGGCGGGACCGGGCCACCCTCGCCGGTGTGCGTGCCCGAGAAGATGCCATACGCGGCCACGTTGTTCCTCGCGGCATCGGTCGCAAACGACTTGATCTGGTAGCTGCCGTCCGGGATGAGGGTGAACATGCCCTGCATCCAGTTCGTGTACTCCTCGAGCGTCTGCATGGCGGCCAGCGGCCCGGCCTCGGACCGGAACGTGGCGCCAGGCGCGCAGAACGGCTGGCAGCCCTGCCAGCCCTTGCCGGTTTCGCAGGCGTCGAAGAACTGCTGCGCGACTTCCGTGATCGAGGCCATGTCGGTTCCCCCGGGGGTGATGGAGCCCTGGTGTGTGCGGAGCGCGATCGCTCCGGGCCAGCAGGCGGCTGGCGCATGCGCACGGTATATCGCGCGGCGCGCCAGATGCAAGCCTCAGCGGCCACGCCTCACCATTGCACACTCTCTCGCTGATACGCGGCGGCGCACCTGTCCTTCGGGCGTGCTCGAGCCGAAACTCTGTGGCGTAAGCGGCCCTTCCGATGACTACGACCTCACACGATTTCCAGCAGGCCATCTTCGGTCCACTACCCGAACGGCTCGTGCCTACACCTACCGTGATCGAGACGATGATCGCGGCCGGCGAGGGCATCAGCGACCTCGTCTTCTCGCCCGGCCGTCCGCCGCAGGTGGAACGGTACGGCCAGCTCGAACCGGTGAACATTCCCGGCTTGCCGATGCTGCGCGCGGCCGATACGGCCGCGCTGGCGAGCGACCTCATCGGGGAGAACGAGCTGAATCTCCGGACGCTGAAGGAACAGGGCGCCTGCGACCTCTCCTACGCCCTCCCGGAGCAGTCGCGGTTCCGCGTCAACGTCTTCCGGCAGCGCGGCACCTTCGCCATCGTCATGCGGCTGATTGCCGACCGCATTCCGACCCTCGGGGAGCTCGGCCTGCCGAACGTGCTCACGGAAGTCATCGCCCTGAAGAACGGCATCGTCCTGGTCACCGGGCCGACGGGCTCTGGCAAGTCGACGACGCTGGCGGCCATGATCGACGGGATCAACGCGACGCGCGCCGAGCACATCGTCACCATCGAGGACCCGATCGAGTTCCTGCACCGGCACAAGAAGGGCACGGTGCACCAGCGCGAGCTGCACAGCGACACGCCCACCTTCGCCCTGGCGCTGAGGGCCGCCTTGCGCCAGGCACCCAAGGTGATCCTGGTCGGCGAGATGCGGGATCGCGAGACCATCGAGATCGCGCTGACGGCCGCCGAGACGGGCCACCTCGTGCTCTCCACGCTGCACACCATCGATGCCTCCAAGACGGTGGACCGCATCATCGGCAGCTTCGACCTCTCGGACCAGGAACGCATTCGCGTGCGGTTCGCCGCGTCGTTCCGCTACATCATCTCGCAGCGCCTCATCCCCAAGCGGGAAGGCGGACGCATGGCCATCGTCGAGCTGCTGAAGGCGACGATGCGCACGCGCGAGTACATCGAGAACGGCGAGAAGGAAGGCCGATCGCTGCTCGATGCGATGCGCGACGGCGACATCGACGGCATGCAGTACTTCGACGGCGAGCTCGAGAAGCTGGTACGGGCCGGCAAGATCTCCACGGGGACCGCGTATCTCCACGCCACCAACCCCGGGAACCTGCGTGTAACCCTGGCCGATGTCCACGACGAGGACTCGCTGATCATCCGGTGAGCGGGCGCGGCGCGTGGCTATAATCCGGCCATGCGTCGCCGCTCCGCTTCGCTGGTGATGATCCTGACGGCTGCCCTGGCGACGGCCCTCCCGGCCGTCCAGCGGGGCACGGGCACCGCCAACGGCGAGTGGCGCTACTACTCCGGCGACAACGGCGCCACGAAGTACTCCCCGCTCTCGCAGATTGACGCCACCAACGTCTCGCGCCTGGCCGTGGCGTGGCGACGGCCGCATCTCGACCCGTCCTACCGTGCCATCGATCCGGACGCGGGGCGCGTGAACCTGTTCAGGTCCACGCCCATCATAGTGAACGGCGTGCTGTATGCGTCGAACGCCGTGGGTCTCGCGGAGGCATTCGACGCCTCCACCGGAAAAACGATCTGGCTGCAGAAGCCGGGGCCCGGCGGCCTGGGCGGATCGAGCAACCGCGCCGTCGCCTACTGGGAGGACGGGAAAGACCGGCGCGTCATCACCTACCAGAACCGGTACCTCTTCGCGCTCGATGCGCAGACCGGCGAACCCATCGCGGGGTTCGGGACGGGTGGCGTGGTCGACCTGGCGAAGGACCTGGGGCCGCGTACGAAGGTCTATCGCTGGAACTCGCCGCCCCTGGTCGTCGGGAACGTCATCGTCATGGGATCGGCGATGGTCGATCAGGACTCCGCCAGCAGGCAGGAGGGCGAGCCCGGCGACGTCCGCGCCTACGACGTGCGCACGGGCAGACTACGCTGGACGTTCCACGTCGTCCCGCGCGAAGACGATGCGGCGGCCATCGCGACGTGGGAGGAAGGGTCGTGGCGGTACACCGGCGCCGGCAACGTGTGGGCGCCCATGAGCGCGGACAACGAGCTCGGGTACGTCTACCTGCCCACGACCAGCGTCACCAACGACATGTTCGGCGGGCACCGCCTGGGGAACAACCTCTACAGCACCTCGATCGTGTGCGTCGAGGCAGCCACGGGTAGACGGGTGTGGCACTACCAGACGGTGCACCACGACCTGTTCGACTACGACAACCCCGCCGCGCCGATCCTCGCAGACATCACCGTGGGCGGGCGCCGCATCCGGGCGGTGGCCCAGATCACGAAGCAGTCGTTCGTCTACGTGCTGGATCGCGTGACCGGGGCGCCCGTGTGGCCCATCGAGGAGCGCCCCGTGCCAGCGTCAACGGTGCCGCGGGAGAAGGCCTCTCCCACGCAGCCCTTCCCCGCGAAGCCGCCGGCCTTCGACCGTCAGGGCATCACCGAGGATGACTTGATCGACTTCACCCCGGAGTTGAAGGGCGAAGCGCTCGCCATCTTCAAGCAGTACCGGACGGGCCCGCTGTTCACGCCGCCGTCCGTCGTGGACCCGTCACCCGGCGGGACGAAGGGCACGATCGAGCTGCCCGGTTCCGTGGGCGGCGCCGACTGGACGGGCGCCGCGTTCGATCCCGACACCGGCGTGCTCTACGTGCCGTCGATGACCAACCCGTTCGTCGCCAATCTCATCCCGGGAGAGCCGGGGGAAACCGACCTCGCGTATCGGGCCTCCAGCCGCATGCTGCTGCAGGGCCCACGAGGGCTGCCGCTCGTGAAGCCGCCATACGGGCGCGTCACGGCGCTCGATCTGAATCAGGGCACGATGAAGTGGATGGCCGCCAACGGGGATGGCCCGCGGGACCACCCGCTGCTGAAGCCGCTGAACCTGCCGCCGCTGGGGCAGTCCGTGCGGGCGGGTCCGCTCGCCACGAAGACCCTGCTCTTCGTGACGGAGGGCGATCAGATCAACGTGCGCACACCGCCCAACGGTGGCGGGCGGAAGGTCCGCGCATTCGACAAGGCCACCGGACAGGTGCTGTGGGAGATGGCGCTGGAGGCAGGCAGCACGGGCACGCCGATGACCTACATGCACAACGGCCGGCAGTTCATCGTCTGGGCCATCGGCAGTACCAATCACGCCGCCGAGTTCGTCGCCCTCGCCCTGAAATAGGGGACTGTCTCCTACAGCTGCTTCAGCAGCCAGGCAATCGCCGCGGAGGTGTTGGCGACCGTGGTCGACGGTCCACTCAGCCGCGTGCGGGCTTCGTCCACCTCCGGGGACGGGCCGCTCGTGACGAACAGCGCAGGCATGGCCGGCGGCACGTGGTCGAGATAGTGGAACGGCTGGTACTGGGCCAGCGCCGCCCGCGTCTCGAGCGCGTTCAGCTGATCGGGCGAACCGGCCAGCGTCTCGCGCACACGTGCCCACTCTTCCCGCAGCATCGCCCCAGACGGTGCCGAGGCCGCAGGGGCCGCACCCCGTCCCGGGATCACCGGGGCATCGGCGACGATGGCCTTGATGCGCGGGTCGGTGGCGGCGACCATCACGGCGTGCCCGGCGGCCAGATCCCGTCCCCACACCGCGATGCGCGTGCGGTCCACGCCGGGCTCTCCCTGCAGCCACGACACGGCGTTGCGGATGTCCATGATCTGATGCGAGGGCACGAGCCGCTTGCGCTGGATGCGGAGCGTCGCCGTGTGTTGTGAGAACCGAAGGCGGTCGTCGGTCTGTATCGGCGTGACCTGGTAAAGGAACCCGCCGCTCCGCCCCCACCCGCGGTAGTCGATGGCCAGCGCCGCGATGCCGCGCGAGGCCAGTTCGCCCGCCGTCGCGGCCAGCGTCGCCGCCGTCTGTCCCCAGCCGGGAGCCAGCACCACGGCAGGAGCGGATCCCCCGGGCACGAATCCGGGCGGCAGGTAGAGCGTGGCGGCACAACGCACGTGCTCGCTGTAGAACGTGACGTCGCGCGTTGTGATGCCGGCGGGCAGGCGTGGCGCCACGGGAGTGGGCACGGGCGCGGGCGGAGCCGTGGGCGGCGTCTGGGTGACGCCGTCGGGCGATCGAGGCGTGGACGGCGGCGTCGTCTCCACGAGGTACTTCACGAACCAGTCGGCCGCAAGCGTGGACCCGACCTCGAACCCGGTGTGCGAGTACGCCTGGAAGTGGCTGATGTACGGCAGCACGGTGGCCTGCGCGGTCCCCTTGAACGCCTTCGGGCCGTTGACGCCGCTGGTGGGACCGGCGAGCGGGATCAGCTCGTCCTTCTCCGCAGGCAGCCACAGGATCTTCGTCGTCAGCGGCACGCGGTCGAGCATCGAGCCGGGACGGAACTCGCGATTGATGATGGTGCCCCAGAGATCGATCTTGCTTCGGAAGGAAAACCCGCCGTCCGCCTCCGCGCCCTGTCCGGTGCGGGCGCGCAGGATCGCGTCCTCGACGAACTCGGGACGCATGGCCACGGGCCCCTTCGCGCCGATGCCGCCGACGGCGGACACCTGGGCCACGACCGCCTTCACGCGCGCGTCGAGCGCGGCCACCATCACCACCACGGCGCCGCCGTTGCTCGATCCCCAGATGCCGATGCGCTCGGGATCGACACCCGGCTCGCCCTGCAGGAACGACACGGCCGCGCGGAAATCGTCTGCCTCTTTGAAGTTGTTCAGGTTGGTCCGCTTGGCCTGCACCCGCAGCGTGTGCTGCGAGGCGGTCGTCGCGTCGGTCGTGGGGTCGGGCTCGAGCAGCCGCAGGTCACTTCCGCTCCAGCCGTAGGTGCGGTAGTCGATGGCCATCGCCACCAGCCCGCGCTCCGCGAAGCGCGCCGCGAACTTCTCGATGCCGATGGAGAGCGCGTTGATGCCGTGCCCCACGGCCACGGCGGCGTGCTTCCCCGTCGTGCTGAAGCCCTTCGGGAAGAACAGCTTGCCGTAGAGCGGCGTGCCGCCATCGACGTAGAAGGTGACCTGCCGCGTGGTGACGCCGTCCGGGAGCGCGTAGTTCCAGTCGACGGGCTGCGTGCCGCCCTCGCGCTTCATCGCCGGATCCGCGCTCTGCCGCTCCAGCGCCGCGCGGTTGCGCTCGACGATATCGGTGCTGATCTGGGCGAAGGCGGGTGCGCCTCCAAGCGCGGCCGCCGTGCTCAGCAGGACGATGACCGGCCGGATCAGGTGGGTGCGCATGGCAGATTCTGCATCGATTCCGGGGGTAACGGTGCCTGGCCCCGTTACGGGGCCAGGGCGCAGAGGGTGCCAAATTCGAACCCACGGGCGCGGAGCAGCGGGATGAGGCGGGCGGTCGTCTCGGCCGTGCGCCCCCGCTCGGCGCGCGGGTTCTTGTGATGGCCGTCGTGCATGACGACGATGGAGCCGTCGGACGCCCGGCCGGCCAGGCGGGCCGCCAGCCGGTCCGGCTTCGGCGCACGCCAGAAATTGAAGTCCCACATCGAGACCCCCCACCCGGCCAGCCGATAGCGGGCGCGATCGAGCCCTTCGTACATCTGCCCGCTGCGCCACCCCGCGTGCGGGCGGAACACCCGGCAGGGGCGCGCGCCCACCAGCCGCTCGATGCCCGCCGCGGACTCTTCCAGCCACTCGGCCAGCTCCGTGGGCGTCTTCAGCATCAGCGCGCGCGTGCCGCTGTGCATCGCGACCGAATGGCCCTCGTCGACCGCACGACGGACGATCGGCGCGGTCGCCTCGGTGACGTGGTCCGGGATGAGGAAGAAGGTGGCCCGCACACCCTCCCGCGCGAGCACGTCCAGCAGCGCCGGCGTCGCATCGGGATTCGGGCCGTCGTCGAAGGTGAGGAACACCACGGGCGCGCCGTCGCTGCGGGGGCCCTGCCACACCGAGCGGCCAGGGCCCAGGTACTCGAGCAGGAAGGGAAACGGCGCCATGTGGGCCAGTGCCACGGCCGCGAAGCCGGCGAGGACGAACCACATGCGGCCACGATATCGCGTTTGAGACGACGCGCGATCGCCGTTGCGACTGCGTCACGTCACGGCGCTATACTCGGTCCCTGACACGCCAGGAGGTGCTCATGCGCTCGTACCTGTCACGGCTGACCCGCGCGGTCGTCGTCGTTGCGATTCTTCTGGTTCCCGCAGCCGGTCGTGCCCAGACCATCCCGGCCAACTGCGTGCAGGGGACGCTGCCAGGCGGGGCGCTGTCCCTGATGTGCGTACCACCGCTCGGCTGGAACGGCCAGCTGGTGATCTACGCGCATGGCTACGTCGCACCGGGCCAGCCCCTCGGCTTCTACCAGCTGTCGACGCCGGACGGGACCTCGCTGCCGGCGCTGGTCCAGTCGCTCGGATTTGCATTCGCGACGACCAGCTATCGGCAGAACGGCCTGGCCATCGTCGAAGGCGCGGAGGACATCCGGGAGCTCGTCGCTGCGTTTGGCGAGGAGTATGCGGCGCCGACGCGGACGCACCTGGCGGGTGTGTCCGAGGGCGGCCTCGTCACGACGCTGCTGGCCGAGCGCTCGCCCGACCTGTTCTCGAGCGCCCTGGCGGCGTGCGGCCCCATCGGTAGTTTCAGGCTGCAGCTCAACTACCTCGGCGACTTCCGCGTGCTGTTCGACTACTTCTTCCCCGGCCTCATCCCCGGCTCGCCGATCGACATCCCGGCAGGGGTCATCCAGAACTGGGAGACCGTGTACGTGCCGGCCATCACCGCGGCGCTCGTGACCAATCCTTCCCGTGCGCTCGAGCTGATGCGCGTCTCGAAGGCCGCATACGACCCGGCGAATCTCTCGACGGTGGTGACGACGACCATCAATGCCCTCTGGTACAACATCGTGGGCACCAATGATGCGACGCAGAAGCTGGGGGGCAACCCGTACGGCAACCGCCTGAAGTGGTACTCCGGGTCGCAGAACGATCTGCGGCTGAACCTGGCCGTGCGGCGCTTCAGTGCCGCGCCCGCGGCGCTGGCCGCACTCCAGGCGTACGAGACCGATGGCGACCTGTCGATCCCGCTGGTGACGCTGCACACCACCGCGGACGAGGTCGTCCCCTTCGCGCACGTGCTGCTCTACCTGCCGAAGGTGGACCTGTTCGACCGCGGCCGGTTCGTGCCGATTCCCGTGAACCGCTACGGGCACTGCAACTTCACGACCAGCGAGCTGCTGGGCAGCTTCCTGCTGGCGGTCAACCTGCGCTGACACTCCCGGGCGTGTAGCCGGTCTGACTCGCCCTCATCGCACGTGCTCCCGCACATCGGTGGGCTGCTGGCGCTCCAGCCACCGGGTGAGGAGCGCCACGGCGTCACGATCCGGAATCACCGTGCCGAGCGGCGGCATCTGCGACGCCGCGCTGCGCGAACGCATGCGGCGCAGCATCGCGCTCTGCTCGGGCTGCCGCGGATCGATCACCTTGCTCTCGCCCTCGGGCACGCCCGGCACCTGCCACCTGGTCGGGTGTGCCACCAGGCTCAGGAGCGCGTCCGCGCCGCGCGTGGACACCTCGCCATGCTTCCAGTGCAGCCCGAGCGGCGCGAGCTCGGTCTGCCGGTTGTGGCACGCGCCGCAGTTGCCGGCCAGATAGCCAAGGAGCGTGCGCTCCTCCGGCGTCCGTGCTGCAATGCGCGGCGGGCTCGTGATCAGTTCCGGCCGGGAGGGCGTCAGCAGCCCCTCCTCCTCCAGCGTCCTCAGCGTGGTCATGCCGGGCTCCAGCGGTTCGGCATGCAGCGCGTGTGGGTCCCGATCGGTGGAGAGCTGCAACGCGTTGAAGCCCAGCACCTCGGTGCGATTGGACACGTGACACGCGCGGCATTGGTCCACCGAAGGGATGTTGTGATACCGATTCGGCGCGACTTCCGCCACGCGCGGAAGACCAACCGCGGGGGCGAGGGTCGCCTCGGTGCCCGCGCTGTTCCACACATAGCTGGCCAGCACCCAGTCGCCAGGACCGGTCCTCCAGAGAAACCGCGTCTCGACCGGATGGCCGCCGAACGCGAACTCCTTCCAGAGCTTCGTGCCCACGGGGAAGTCCCACTCGTTGACGTCCGCGGCGTCGATGCGGGCTCCGGCTGGCAGCTGAATCCACCGGCGCTTGCCCGCGCCATCGGTCCAGAGCGGGTACTGCGGCGAGAACGGCCGGTTCCGCGGATCGATGACGCCGGGACGGCCCGACTCGTACAGCCCCGTCGCCATGAGGGAATCAGGAGCGACCAGCGGGGGGGCGGCTGGTGCGGCCTCGATGGCGCGCCACCAGCTCGTTCCCGCCACCGCCAACGTGACCAGCACGAGGACGGCGAAATGCCTTCGGTGACCCATGACTCCCTCTCTGCTTCTCACTTCTCACTTCTCACTTCTGACTTCCCTCCGTCGGATCGACCGGCGCGGGCACGCGGTTCTTCACCGGCGGCAGCGACTGGAGGTATGCGAAGAGATCCTTGAGGTCGCTGTCGTTGAGCTGACCGATCCACGGCCACGGCATCGGCGGCAGCACCGGACGCCCCTTGCCCTGGTGCAGCCCCGTGCGCATCGTCTTGATGAACATCTCCTCGGTCCAGTCGCCGAGGCCGGTCTCCTTGTCGGGGGTCAGGTTGGCGGTGTAGCTGGTGCCCCAGGGCCCTGACCATGCGGTCATGCTGGCGCTGGTGACCATGACCCACGGTCCTTCGGGCAGTTGCGGCGCCGGGGGCAGTTTCAGGTCCTCGGGATGTCCGGTGAGCGCCCGCGACATGTCGGGTTCCGGCCCCTTCGGGCCCAACGTCCACGGCGTGTGGCAGTCGTTGCAGAGCATCGTCTTCACGAGATAGGCGCCGCGCTGGACGTTCGGCGTGGACGGCTGCGCCGCGGTCTGGGCGCTGGTGGCATTCAGGGCCGGCACGAGCGCCACGGTCAGTGCGAGCGCGGCGGCGGCCAGGACGATGTTGTGCGTGCGTCGCGGTGTCATCATGTGTCTCTCTCCTCGCATGGGTAAACGAGGAACGCGAGACCCGGGTTCGCCCGCGAACGCTAAACCTTCCCTAAGCGGATCCTAAGAGTTTCCTAACGGCTTGCTATACTCCCAGAACTCCATGCTCGACAAGCAGTTATCGGCCTTTCTGGAGGAGGGGCTCTCCATTCACATCGCCTCGCGCAACGATCGGCTGGAGCCCGATGCGGCACTCGTGGCCGCCGTGCGCGTCGAGGCCGACGGGCAGCACGTGATCGCGTTCGTGCCCACGGTCGCCGTGCACCCGGTGCTGGCGGACCTGCGGGCGAACGGCCAGGTCGCGGTGGTGTGTGCGCGACCGCCGGACGAACGCGGCTGCCAGGTGAAGGGCACGTTTGTCGAGGCCTGGAACGCACGCGATGATGAACGGTCCCTCGTCGCGTCGCAGTGGGAGCGCTTCCGGGACAGGCTGGAAGCGATCGGCCTGCCGCGCGTGGCGACGAATGGCTGGGTGATGTGGCCCTGCACGGCCATTCGCTTTCGCGTCCAGGCGGTCTTCGATCAGACGCCTGGTCCCGGCGCCGGGGCGCCGATCGCATGAGTGTCACGCTCGAGTCCCTGGCCTCGTGCTGGCAGGGCCTCATCCCGGCCACGCTGTACACCTGCTCGTTGGACGGCGTCCCGAACGCAGCCTACCTCAGCCACGTGGATTACGTGGACGGCCGGCACGTGGCGCTGTCGTTCCAGTTCTTCAACAAGAGCCGGCGGAACATCGCGGAGAACCCGCAGGCGCTGGTGCGCGTCATCGATCCCGACACGTCGCAGTGCTGGGCGCTGCGGCTGCGGCTGGTGCGATCCGAGACGTCGGGGCCGGTGTTCGAGCGCATGGCGCTGCGCATCGAGGCCATCGCGTCGTACTCGGGCTTGAAGGGCATCTTCAAGCTGCTGGCGGCGGACATCTACGAGGTGCTCTCGATCGAGGCTGCGACAGAGGAGGTGGCGCTCGAGGGTGCCATCCGCGGCGAAGGGCGCGAGGCGTCGTCCGGGGATCCGCGCTTTACGATGCGGGCGCTGCAGGACCTGTCGGTGCGGATTCACCAGGCCAGCTGCCTGGAAGAGCTCCTCGACTCGATTCTCGCGGGGCTCGACGAGATCTTCCGGTTCAGCCACGCGATGATTCTGGTCCCGGCGGAAGAGCCGAACGTGCTGGTGACCATCGCCAGCCGCGGCTATCCCGAGACGGGCGTCGGGGCCGAGGTGCGGGTGGGCGAGGGCATCATCGGGGTCGTCGCCGAGGCACGCAAGCCCATCCGGATCTCGGGGCTGCTCCGCGCGATGCTCTACGCCCACGCTGTCGCCGAGCGGGCACGGCAGACCGGCCTGTGTCCACCCGATCGCATCCCGCTGCCGGGCCTGCCATCGCCCGAAAGCCAGCTCGGCGTGCCTCTGCTGGTGCGGGGCGAGCTGGTCGGGGTGCTCTGCATCGAGAGCGAGGAACGCTACCGGTTCCACGAGGAGGACAAGACCTCGATCGAGCTCCTCGGGAGCTACCTGGCGATCGCCATCCAGAACATGCAGTTGCACGAGCGTGCGACGAGCGCGGCGGAGGACGAGACGGCCGCGCCGGCAGAAACGACGCCGGTGTCGGCGGGGCCGGTTGCTGACCACGGCCCGGCACCGGCGCGGCACGAGGTCACGTTCCACGAAGCCGATGAGATCGTGATGGTGGACGGCGAGTACCTCATTCGCAGCCTGCCGGCGCGCATCCTCTGGAAGCTGCTGACGGCCCACGAGCGCGACGGCCGCACCGAGTTCACCAATCGCGAGCTCCGCCTCGACCACTCGCTGCACCTGCCCGAGATCAAGGACAACCTCGAGAGCCGTCTCCTGCTGCTCCGTCGCCGCCTGGAGCAGAAGTGCCCGGACATCAGCCTCGTGCCGGTCTCCCGCGGCCGCTTCGCGCTGCACGTGGCCGGCGGTGTGACGCTGACGACCCGCCCCTGAGGAAGAGACCACGAAGACCCGAAGGGCACGAAGGACGCACGAAGGCAATCTCTGGGCTGTCGGGCAGTCCTTCCCAGGAAGTCTTCGTGTTCGTCTTCGTGCCCTTCGTGGTCTCTTCTCACGCGCGTGGCAGCGTCTGCGCGATGCGATCCGCGGAGCGCAGCGTCAGCGCCACGAACGTCAGCGTGCCATTGGTACAGCCGCCAGTCGGCAGCGTCGGCGCGCCCACGACGTAGAGGTTCTCGTGGTCGTGCGTGCGGCCGTAGCTGTCGCAGACGCTCGTCGCCGGATCCGTGCCCATGCGGCAGCCGCCGGCCGGGTGATCGAGATAGTCGCCGTCGAAGGTGCTCACCACCTTGCCATTGCTGGCGCGCGCCATGCGTGAGAACAGGTCGCGCACGTGCTGCTTGTTGGCCGCCAGTCGCGCCGTGGTCGGCGCGTCGAAGCGATGCTCGACTCTCGGCATCGGGTCCCCGTACCGGTTCTTCGAGGCCTGGTTCAGCGTCAGGCGGCTGTCCGCGGACGGGTGCACATCGAGGTACGTGCGGAGCCGCACGGAACTGCCCTTCGTCCGGGCGCGCCAGTCGTCGAACACCTCGTCGCCGAGCAGCAGCCTGCCCTGGTCGTCCCTGAGGCGCGGCTCGCGCCCGGTCGTGTCCTCCCAGACACGCGTGTCGTGCCGCACGAACGGCTTATCGGTGGGGCAGCGGAAGTGCTCGCGCGAGATGAGGCTGTGGACGCGGTGCTGGCCCGGCCAGGTCTGCTCGTCGATCGTCACGCGCGCCTCGACGAACGCGTGCCCGGTCATGTAGCGGCCCACCAGGCCCGAGCTGTTGGCAATGCCGTTCGGGAACCGGGTGTTGGCCGAGAGCAGCAGCAGGTGCGGGCTCCAGCAGTAGCCGGAGGCCACCACGAACAGGCGTGCGCGGTACTCCTGTGCCTCACCGGGCCGATCCTGGTGCACGCCCTGCGCCGCAGCCACCGTCGGACGACGATCGTCCAGCACCAGCCTGCGGACCAGCGTGCGATCGTGGAGCACGATCTGCTTGCGTTCGATCAACTGCCTGAACGTGAAGTCCGGCGAGTACCGCGCACCCGTGGGACAGATGTCGCAGGTGTCGTACACGCAGCAGGCGCCCCGCCCGTCGAAGGGCGTCAGGTTGCGCGCCAGCGGCAGCGCGTTGAACTTCAACCCGCTTTGTTCGGCCCAGCCTTTCAGCACCTGCAGGTTGTAGGAGAGCGGCACCGCCGGCTGCGGATACGGCGCGGACCGTCGGTCTTCCGCATACGCGCTCGGTTCACCCGCCACGTTGAGCGCCCGCTCGGCCTCCACGTAGTAGCGCTCGAGCTCGTCCCACGACAGCGCCCAGTCGGCGGCGATGCCGTACATCGACTTCAGCCGGAGGTCCTCCTCCGAGAAGCGGTTGCACGCGCCCCCCCAGTGCAGCGCCAGCCCACCCACCGCCATCGTCATCGAGATGAAGCCCTGCGCCATCTGGTCTTCGCGGTAGTCGTTGCGCCACGGGTGCTCCCCGTAGACCAGCGCGCGGTCGCGGTAGACGGCACGCTTCTCGAAGTCGAAGATCGAGCGTCCGGCCTCGACGATCGTGATCGTGGTGCCGGGGCGGAGGTTCGCCAGCTTCCGGGCAAGCATCGCGGACGAGATGCCGCCGCCGATGATGCAGACGTCGCTTTCGTGGGTAGGCATGACAGGAGTCAGGAGACAGGAGGTAGGAGACAGGAGGTAGGAGGCAGGAATCAGGCCATCGGAGCCGGACGACGGGTGGTCAGTTCCAGCGTGCGGCACAGCTGGCGGCCGATCCTCGCGCGGTAGGCCAGGTCGTTGGCCTCGCTGCTCCTGAAGTAGAACGCCATCAGGTCCGCGACCACGTGTCGCCCGGTGGGACGGCCCGGCAGGTCCGTCACTTTCGCGGCGGCGAGCGCGTCGCTCAGGATCGTCCGTCTGGTCTCGAGGGGCAGGGTCGCGAACCGCCCTCCGCGCCCGCGCGCCGCGGCGTCGATCGCCGCGAGTTGTGCGACGTAGTCCGGTACTGGCGATGGACCGGACGTGACGAGCTTCGGGTCGCCGTAGCCGTGGGCCAAGGCTATGCCCTCCTCGTAGTCACGGCCCCACACCAGGAACCGATCGACGATCAGCGACACCTTGTCGGCGCCAAGGGAGACGGGCAGCACAGTGGCGGCCACGTCGCGGAGTACCGCCACGGTCTCCGGCGTGAACGCGCGCACCTGGGCCGCGAGGCGTACGCGGGTCAGGGGGAGGAGGGGGACTGTGGCGGCGAGGGCGTGAAGAAGAGTGCGTCGGCGCATCTGGTGATCTCGTGATGTGGTGATCTGGTGATCGATCTGGGGATCTGGGGACCTGGGGATCTGGTGATCTATCTGGTGATCTGGTGATCTATCTGGTGATCTTGGGATTCATCAATCGACCCTGTGGTGCATCTGCGATGGACCCGTCGCTCCGAGGTGGCGTTCGAACCACTCGGCCGTGGCCGTGTACACCCGCAGCACGTTGGCGTGGCGCATCCAGTGATGCGTGTCGTCCGGGATAGCCATCGCCTCGAACGGCACCTTCGCCGCCTCGAGGCGCCGGACGAGGTCCACGGTCTGGCTGAAGCGGACGTTGCGGTCCTCGTCGCCGTGGATCAGCAGCACCGGCGACTTCCACGTACCCACCGACGACACGGGTGAGGATGTCCACGCGATCTCCGCCGCCTGCTCGCGGTCGACGGGCGCGGAGCGGCCCGGCGCCGCCAGGGCCGCCTGGAGCGCCGCGCCGGATCCCGAACCGCCGACCGTGAAGTCGTGCACGCCGTGGATGTCCACGCCCGCCGCGAAGAGGTCCGAGTTCCGCCCCAGCGCCAGCGCGGTCAGGAACCCGCCGTACGACCCGCCGTAGATGCCGATGCGGGCGCCGTCCACCTGAGGCAGCGTCCGCAAATACTCGCCCGCGGCCTTCACGTCCAGGTACTCCGAGGCGCCCTGTGCCCCCGCCGACGACGCGCGATCGAACTCGTAGCCGTAGCCGATGCCGAGCCGGTAGTTGATCGACAGTACGACGAAGCCGCGCGAGGCCAGATACTGGTTCGCGGCGTACGCGCGAGCGTAGTAGTCCGAGTAGTGCCAGCCGAGGAGCATCTGCCGCTTCGGCCCGCCGTGCACGTACACGATCGCCGGCCGCTTCCCGGCGGCGCCTGGCGGTTCGAAGAGCTGCGCACGCACCGTGACGCCATCGCTGGCCGTGTAGGTCACCGCACGCGGCGTCACCAGCCTGGCCGCCGGGAACGTCGCGGGCACGCGGTCCTCGGCGAGCAGGCGCGGCGCGGCGCCCGCGGCAGGCATCACCGCCGGCACGGGCGGCCGCTGAGCCGTGGCGGAGATGAACACGACGTGCGCACGGTCGCTCGTCACCACCGGATTCCACTCCAGCCCGGTGCCCGGCGTCAGCACCTCCGGCGCCGCACGGTCCACCGGCACGCGCACGACGTGCCGCCGGTCGATGTCGTCCGGGGTGGATCCCGCATTGGCCGCGAACACCAGGTGCGTGCCGTCGGCGCTGAGGCGGATCTGCTCCGCCATGAAGCTGCCGGGCGTGAGCAACAACGGGGCTCCGCCGTCCGCGGGCATCGAGTACAGCTGCGGCCACCCGCCGTGGTACGACACGAAGACGATGCGGTCGCCTGCGGCCCAGTGCAGGTTGACGCCGCCGTCTGTGCCCGGGAAGGATCCGCGCAGCGTCTCGGGTGCCTTCCAGAGTTGGCGTGCCGTTCCCGTCAAGACCTCCCCTACCCACAGCGCCCACGGCACGTGGCGCGGGGTCAGCACCGGCTCGGGCGGGCCACCCAGTCCCGGCCGGCGGACGAACGCCACCCGACGCCCATCGGGCGACCAGCGCGGCATGCCGTCGCGCGACGTGGAGGGAGCGACCCATGTCACGGGCGTCTGCTCGTCCGTGTAAATGCCGATGAAGCTGTGATCGCCACGGTTGGAGACGAACGCCAGCCGCGATCCGTCGGGCGACCACGTCGCCGACCCGTTGGTGCCGCTCGACGCGATGATCCGGGTCGCCGGGGTCGAACCATCGACGGGCGCGACCCAGATGTGGCGATCCCGCTCGAAGGCCACGACATCGCCGCGCGGGGAGACGACCGGGACGTCGCCCTCGGCGACGAGCCGCGGATCCCCTCCGGTGAACGGCACGGACCAGATCTGCACCTTCGGCGGAATCGGCAGACCGACCGGGTTCACCGGCAGGCTGTCGTCCCAGTTGGACCCGTGATCGCCACCGCGCACGAACACGACGGCATCGCCAGCTGGCGTCAAGGCGATGCTGGTCAGCTCCTGCCCATCGTCCGCCGCGTAGCGGGTGAGCTGCCGAGGGGTGAAGGCCGGCCCTTCGGCCACGAAGATGTTGCGGCGCCCCTGCTCGTTGACGGCCCAGGCGATGCGCGGCGCGCGGGCCGCGGCCGTCATGTCGCTCGGGAACGGGAAACTGAAGACCTGGTCGGCGGTGAACCCTGCGGGCGTCTGGGCCTCGAGCGCAGCCGCCGGCGTCCCACCGGGTCCCCCGGCCGTCGTGGCCCCGAGGGCAAGGCAAACGGCGACGGAGAGTCGCTTCATGCGGCGCATCTTACTCCTCATGGCCGACCGATGCTCGCGGCACGCCCGTCGCGTAGAATCGGCGCATGCGAGTGGCACTGGGCGCGGACCATGCGGGCGTGGCGCTGAAAGACGCCCTGAAGCAGGAGCTCGAGGCGCGCGGCGACGCCTACGAGGACTTCGGGACCAGCGGTACGGCCTCGGTGGACTATCCCGACTTCGCCGCGGCCGTGGCCCTTGGCGTCAGCGAAGGCCGGTTCGACCGCGGTGTCCTGGTGTGTGGCAGCGGCATCGGCATGGCCATCACCGCCAACAAGGTGCCAGGCATCCGCGCCGCGGCCATCGGCGACACGACGGCGGCCCGCCTGTCCCGCGAGCACAACGACCTCAACGTCCTGTCGCTCGGCGCGCGGGCGACCCCGTTAACGCAGGCCGTCGAGATCCTGCGGGTGTTCCTCGACACGCCTTTCGAGGGCGGGCGCCACGAGGGCCGCGTGCGGAAAATCCACGCGCACGAGCGGTAGCCCGCGGTCTGGGCGAACATGCCCCTCGCCGCGGACCGTCAGTCGAACGTGACGCGGATGTTGAAGGCGGCCCCGATCGGGATCGGCTGGTTGTCGTCCCGGCTGATGCACCACACGTTGTTGTCGAGCGGCGCTGGCAGCCCCGTGCCGTTGTTGTCGAGGTAGACGCTGAAGGTCGACGGCACAGCCGGACGGATGCTCGTCGCCTGGCCGCGGTTCACCGTCACCAGGATCCAGGCCGACGATCGCTCGTCGGTGAGCGGGTGACTAAAGCACGTGATGTTGTTGATGCGGTTCTCGGCGCTCACCACGTGCACGAACGCATTGCCGGTGCTGCCGCGCGCGTTCGTGCCGGCCACGGGCCCGGCCACCGGCGTCAACGGCCCGGACCGGCCGCCGTCGTCGCGCCACGACCCCGACAGCGTCGCCAGGTCCAGGTAGGCGTAGATCGTCGTGCCTTCCAGCGAGTACTGCAGGATTGGCGTGTCGATCGTCAGCAAGACGCGTCCCTGGCCGTCGAGTGCCGCACTGCCGTGGACGGATCGGGGAGTGGTGTCCTGCGCGCAGGTCTCCGTGCCCTGGAGCCTGTAGAGGCCCGCCTCCAGAATGACGGTGAGGCTCAGCGTGCTGCAGAAGGGCTGCAGCTGCCAGTGAAAGGTGCCGATGACGACCGCCTGGGCGCGAGCGGCGGCCGCCAGGCCAAAGGTGAGCGCAAGAGCGAGGGTCACAGAGGTCGGCGTGGTCATGAGGATGCTCCTTTGGTGGCTGCTACCCACTGATGCGCAAACGCCGCCTGGAACCCGCAACGGGTCATCGCGCCAGATCTCCGGATCCGTCTACTCACGCCACAGGTGCACCTTGCACCCCTGCACCCCTGCACCCCTGCACCCCTGCACCCCTGCACCCCTGCACCCGTTTTTGGCATTACCATGCGCTGTATGCGCACACCGCTGGCCTCCGCCCTGCTGAGCCTCGCCCTCGTCGGTGCGGTCCTGGCGCAGCCTCCTGCCGGCCCGCGCGCCGGCCGCGACTGGCCGGGATTCCGTGGCATCGCGGCCCGCGGCGTGGACGAGACGGCCGCGGTCCCGCTGCAGTGGAACGTCCCCGAATCGAAGCAGGTGCGCTGGCGGGTGCCCGTCGCCGGCCTCGGCCACTCGAGCCCCGTCGTCTGGAACGACCTGGTGTGCACCGCGAGCGCCGTCAGCGGCACGCCGGACCCGCAGCTGAAGGTGGGCCTCTACGGCGACATCGGATCGGTGCTCGACACGACCTCGCATCGCTGGCTGGTGATGTGCTTCGACAAGCGGACGGGCGCCACGCGGTGGGAGCGCACGGCGAAGACCGGCGTGCCGGTGATCAAGCGGCATCCCAAGTCCACGCACGCCAGCTCGACCCTCGCCACGGATGGGCAGCACCTGGTTGCGTTCTTCGGGTCCGAAGGGCTCTACGCCTACGATCTGAAGGGCGACCTGCTCTGGACGAAGGACTTCGGCACGCTCGACTCGGGCTTCTTCATCGCGCCCGAGGCGCAGTGGGGCTTCGCGAGCTCGCCGATCATCCACGACGGACGCGTCATCATCCAGGTGGACGTGCAGAAGGGCTCGTTCGTCGCCGCGCTGGACGTGCGGACCGGGCGCGAGCTCTGGCGCACGCCTCGCGCGGACGTGCCGACGTGGAGCACGCCCGCGGTCGTGGCCATGAACGGGCGCGACCAGGTGATCGTCAACGGCTGGAAGCACATCGGTGGCTACGACCTCGAGACCGGCAAGGAGGTCTGGCGCATGACCGGTGGCGGCGACATCCCCGTGCCGACGCCGATCACCGGGCACGGCCTGGTGTTCATCACCAACGCCCACGGCAAGATGTCACCGATTTACGCCATCCGGCCGACGGCCACCGGCGACATCACGCTGAAGGAGGGCCAGACGTCGAACGCGCATATCGCCTGGAGCTACGTGCGTGACGGCGCCTACATGCAGACGCCGATCCTGTACGGCGACATCCTGTACGTGTGCCGGGACAACGGCGTGTTGAGCGCGTTCGACGCCACGACCGGGAAACGTCACTATCAGGCGCGGATGGGGAATGGATCGACGGGCTTCTCCGCCTCGGCGGTGGCGGCGTCAGGGCGGCTCTACTTCACCAGCGAGGACGGGGACGTCTACGTGGTGAAGGCCGGGCCGGCGTACGAACTACTGGCGACGAACCCGCTTGGGGAGGTCGCGATGGCGACACCCGCGATCTCCGAGAGCACGTTCCTGTTCCGCACCCGGAATCACCTGGTAGCCATCGGCGAGCGCTGACCCGAGCGCCCGACGGGAGGAAGGCACTATGGCATCGAGCAAGGCGGCAACCGTCGCCGCATACCTGGCCGAACTGCCGGAGGATCGCCGCAAGGCCATCGCCGCCACGCGCGCCCTCGTGCGCAAGCACCTGCCGAAGGGATATACGGAGGCCATGGGCTACGGGATGATCACGTGGACCATCCCGCTCTCGACGTATCCGGACACCTACAACAGGCAGCCGCTCTGCTACGCGGCGCTCGCGGCCCAGAAGAACTACAACACCCTGTACCTGATGCTGCCGTACGCCGACGGGCTCACCTACACGTGGCTGGCGGGCGAGTTCAAGAAGGCGGGCAAGAAGTTCGACATGGGCAAGTCGTGCCTGCACTTCAAGACCTTCGACGACCTGGTGCCGGATGCCGTTGCGAAAGTCGTGGCCAGCACGACTCCGGCGGCATTCATCACGGCGTACGAGGCGATCCGGGCGACGTCGGCGAAGAAGCGCGCGAAGAAGAAGAGGTAGCCCGCGCCGTGGGCCGTCCGGCGATCCACGCGTCGGCCTCGCGCTCGAACCAGGCCATCGGGCCTTCGGCCGCGTAGGCCGGATGCGGAAACGCGCGCTCGCCCCGCCGCTCGAGGCCGATCTTCTCCAGGACACGCTGCGACGCCACGTTGCCCAGGCTCGCCATGCCGGCGATGCGCGGAAGTCCCAGGTCCACGAAGCCGTACCGGAGGACGGCCGCCGCCACCTCGGTCGCGAACCCACGTCCCCAGGCGGCCTTCGTCAGCGAGTAGCCCACCTGGATGATCGACTCGCCCTGGATGTTGTTCAGGAGGTGGAAGCCGAGACGGGCGCCGGTCGCCCGCTCGATGGTCATCCAGATCCCGAACCCGGGCTGCGCCTCGTAGTAGTCGAGGATCCGGGTCTGCAGCAGTTCGTCCACCTGCGCGGGCGTTCGCACGCCGCCGAGGTACCGCGTCACCTCCTCGTCGGCGTACAGATCGCAGAGCCAGTCGCGATCGTCCGGCGTGAACCGCCGCAAGCCGCAGCGGTCGGTCTCGAGCCAGTACGCTGTGCCGCGTCCATTGACGATTGAGTGACTGGTGATTGAGCGATTCATCGGGGGATTGGGCGATTGCCGCATTGGCGCATTCAATTGCCGGATCGGGGCATTGCGATGCTGGCGCATTCAATCCCTCAATCCCTCAATCCCTCAATTGAATCGCCTGATACCACAATCGCCCAATCCTCAATGAATCGTCAATCGCCAATCACCGATCGTCAATGGACGCCGACTAGCGCGTGCCGCCTCTCTTGGTCACTAGCTTCTGCACGCGCCAGTTGATCAGCTCGCCCACCCAGATCTCGTTCTCGGACGGGCACGCAATCGCGTGAATCCACCCGAACTCGCCGAGATTGCGGCCCGGCTGGCCGTAGACGCCGAGCAGTTTGCCCTCGAGCGACACCTTGTAGACGCGGCTCGGATACAGGTCGCCGACGAACAGCACCGGGTTGGGGCCGGGGGTCATGCACAGCGCGTCTGGCGCGCCCGGCGCCTGGGACCCCGTCTTCGCGTTTGGCTGCTCGGTGCCGTACGTGATCTTGCCGCGGGTCGTGTCCACGGGCACGTCGATCGTGAACTCGCGCAGGTACTTCCCGTCGGGATCGAACACCTGGATGCGGCGGTTGCCGCGATCGGCGACGTAGATCTCGTCCTTGGGCGACACGGCGATGCCGTGCGGCGTGTCGAACTGCCCCGGGCCCTTGCCGAGCGAGCCCCAGCTGGCCACCCACTCGCCACGCGCGTTCGCCTTGCCGACGCGCGAGTTCACGTAGCCGTCGGAGAAGTAGGAGTTCCCCTTCGAGTCCCACGCCACGTCCGTCGGCTGGTTGAACACGTTGTCGCGGTGCACGGGCACGGGGTTCCGCGGGTTGTTGTTCTCCGGGATCGTCACGGCGACGCCGGCCCGCTTGAGGAGGTTCGCCAGCTGGGACGGGTAGTCCGGCGGGACGTCGAGGTGCGACGACTCGCCCTTGCGGCCGAACACCCACTCGACGCGCCCCTGCGGGTTCATCTTCAGGATCATGTTCGACCCTTTGTCCACCACCCAGATGTTGTCCTGTTTGTCGATCCGGACGGCGTGGGCGTAGGACCAGGCGAACAGGTTCTTGCCGATCTCGCGGATGAACTTGCCGTTCTGGTCGAACTCCAGCAGCTGTGCGGCGGTGGCCATGTAGGCCGGCCCCACCGAGTTGCCGCGCGAGAAGACGAAGATGTGGCCCTTCGAGTTGACGGCCACGCCGGCGATCTCGCCGAAGTGGACTTCGGCAGGCATCGTCAGCGGGTTGGGAACCGACTCGAACGGCAGTTCAGGAACGGTCTGCGCCGCAGCGGGCGACAGCGTCAGGCCGAGCATCACGAACGCGAGAAGCACACGTTTCACCAAGACCTCCTGGAAATTCACCTGGAGCGACGACAGGCAGCGGGGACCCGCGCATTCTACTCCCTCGCACCTCTCTCCTACCTCCTACCTCCTACCTCCTACCTCCTGCCTCCTACCTCCTGCCTCCTACCTCCTGCCTCCTGCCTCCTGTTCCGGTCAGGGCCGCCCGTCGAAGTACTCGACGATCACGCGCGCCACCTGGCCCATGCGGTCCTCGGCTTCCGCGTACGGCTCGCGGATGGCGTTCAGCAGGAACGACACGACCACCGGTCCCGAGCGCGTGTAGATCACCCCCACGTCGTTGGCGACCGCCGGCGGAAAGTCGCCGGTCTTGTGGCCCACCGGGACGTCGAGGAAGTGCGGCAGCCGGCGCGCGCCCGACTGCTGCCAGCGAAACACGCGGCTCATCTCGCTCGCCGACGCGGCCGACGTCAGCTTCCCGGTCTCCATCGCCTCGATCATCCGCCCGACGCCGCGGGGCGTGATCGCCCCCAGCCACGTGGACGGCTCGTCGCTGAGGCGCCGCACGTTCTCCCGCTGCACCTCGGGCTTCTGCATGCCCGCCTGGATGGCCTCGAGCCGCGCGCGTGGTGAGGTCCCGTACGCGAGGTCCCCCGAGCCGAGCGCATACACGTCCTCCGCCGTCAGCGACGTGGCGCCGGGATCCGCCAGGACGAAGCGGTTGCGGAACACCTCCAGGATGGTGGCGTTCAGCGTCAGCGCCGGCGCGTAGCCGTTCGACTGGAGCCAGCTGTTGACGGCCGGGACGCCGCCGACCTTCGCGATCGCGATGTCGGTGGCCGTGTTGTCGCTCGTGATGATCATCTGCATCAGCACGTCGCGGACGGTGGGCTGCAGGCCGACGTCGTGATACCGGAGCACGCCGGACCCGCCCCGCTTGTCGGCCTTGCTCATCGTGACGCGCGCGTCCAGATCGAGCGTGCCCTTCTCGGCCATCTGGTAGCCCATCACCAGCACCGGGATCTTGATCACGCTCGCGCTGTTGAACCGCTCGTCGGCCAGCACCGCGGCCTCTTCGCCGGTCTTCAGGTGCTTGACGTAGATGCCGGCCTTCGCGGGAATCCGCGAGAGCTCGGCCTGGATCAGCCGCTGGAACGGCGTCGTCGGCTGTGCGAACACGGCGACGGCCAGGGACAGCGCTGCAAGAGTGGCGATGAACAGTCGCATGCGTCACCTCCGAAGGTGCGCATCGTAGCATTTGCATCGGTCCTGCCACCGGCGTATGGTCGAGCCGAGCGTGGACCGCCATCAATCCGTCCATCTCGCCATCAGTCGGATGCTGCTGGCTGCGGGTCTGTTCGCGGCCGCCAGCCTCGCAGGGTTCGCGTGGTGGGCGCGCTTCCCGGTGCCGTATCGGGACGATTGGGACTGGCTGCTCTGGATGTTCCAGGGCCCGTGGACGCTCACGCGTCTCTTCCAGCCCCACAACGAGCACATGATTCCGCTGCCTCGCCTGTTGATGGCGCTGCAGTACGGCCTGCAGGGCGCGCGCGGCACGCTGCTCTGCTGGGTGGCCATCGCATCGCAGGCCATCGTGGCAGGCGTTGTCGTGCGGGAGATCCGCAGCCGGTGGGCCGACGCCCCGGAGCACAGGAACGCCGTGGTCGGGGCGAGCCTGGTGCTGGTGTGTTTCGGCTATCAGCTGCAGTCGCTGGTCTTCGTCGCGGCCGTGCTGTTCCCCCTCGTCCAGGCCCTCGCGGCCATCGCCATCGTCTGTTCGGCCACACCAGGTCCGCCGGGTGATGGACGCCCTGCCGCGACGGGGCCCTGGCGCCTGGCCGCCAGCGTGTGTGCCAGCCTGGCCGCGATGGCGACGACGAGCAACGGCTTGATCGTGCCGTTCGTGCTCGCCGTCACGGCCTATCAGTTCCGCCGGCACTGGACCGTCTTCGCGCTGCATGTCGCGATCGCCGTCGCGGGCACCGCGACCTTCGCCCGCATCGTGCTGGGCTCGAGCGCCGCCAGTGCGTTCGGCGCGATGCCGCTCGCGGAACACGGAGCCTCGACCCTGGGTTACTTCTTTGCCTTCTTCGTGCCGTTCGTCACCTACGGCAGCCAGGCCATCGGAGCGCTGGCGGGCGCGGCCGGTGTGCTCCTGGGGGCGCTCCTGTGCCTGCGTGCCCTCGTGCATCGCGATACGGTGTATCGCGCCGATCACGTGGCCGTGGCACTGATGCTCTTCGCCATGGGCAGCGGGGCAATGGCCGCGCTCGGGCGCGCCCAATTCGGGCTGGATCAGGCTGCGCAGTCCCGTTACGCGACGTTTGCCCTGGTCTACTGGACGGCGCTGTATGTCGCAGGGGCGAGCTGGTGGCACGCCCGGAATGGGCGCCTGTTCCCTGACGCGGCACCCGCGCGCGCGATGGCGCTGGCCGGCGTCGGAGTGGTGCTCGTGGCCCACGTCTTCACAGGCGTGGTGTGGGTCGCCAAGACCGGGAACATCCGGGCGGCTGGCCTTGCCCTCGCCGCTGATGTGCCGGACGAGGAATGGATTGTGACCCTGCACCCGTTGACGGGCGTCATTCACGCGGCGGTCGCGGCCACGCGCGCTGACGGCGACCGCTCACTGGTGAGCCCCTTGCTGGGTACACGCGTGGCGCTCGACACCACGGTGCGGCCGTGCCAGGCAGCGCTGATGCTCACGCGGGCGCCGGGATCGACGTCCCTTCGTCTCTCGGGCCGGCTCGAGGAGGGAGCCTCGCGCGGGCTCATCCTCGATGCGACTGGAATCGTCATCGGCCTGGCCGAACCGGCCCCGCTCGTCGTGACACCCAACGCCTCGCGGGCGGCTGTCACCGGCGCCGTGGCTGCGGCGTTGCGCACAGGCACATGGACTGGCACCCCGGGCTGGCTCGGGTTCGCGTCGGCCTCCCCGGCTGCGCCGATCGCACTCGTGGCGACGGATCGTCGCGACCGCATCCTCTGCCGTACGGACCTGCCACTCATGTGAACGCGACCCGCCACGAGTGTCAAGCGCGGTACAATTCGGGTCGATGTCCATTCACGCCACACCCCTCATGCGGCGCACCCTCGCCGAGACGGATCCCGAGATCGCGGCGGCCATCGGCCACGAGGCCGCGCGGCAGGCCGGTGGCCTGGAGCTGATCGCGTCCGAGAACTTCGTCAGCCCGGCCGTCCTGGAGGCGGCAGGCTCGGTCCTCACCAACAAGTACGCCGAGGGCTATCCGGGCAAGCGCTACTACGGCGGGTGCGAGTTCGTGGACGTGGCCGAGAGCCTGGCCATCAGCCGGGCGAAGGCGCTCTTCGGCGCCGAGCACGCCAACGTGCAGCCGCACTCGGGCGCGCAGGCCAACATGAGCGTGTTCCTCACGATGCTCCAGCCGGGCGACACGCTGCTCGGCATGAACCTCGCGCACGGGGGCCACCTCACGCACGGGCACCCCCTCAACTTCTCGGGCAAGTTCTACAAGGTCGTCCCCTACGGCGTGCGTAAAGACGACGAGCGGATCGACTACGAGGAGTTCGAGCGCCTCGCCCACGAGCACACGCCGAAGATGATCATCGTCGGCGCCAGTGCGTATCCGCGCATCATCGACTTCGAGCGCGTGGGTGCGGTGGCCAGGGCCGTGGGCGCGCCGCTGATGGTGGACATGGCGCACATCGCGGGGCTCGTGGCGGGCGGCGTCCATCCGAGCCCCGTCCCGCACGCGGACTTCGTGACGTCCACCACGCACAAGACGCTGCGCGGGCCGCGCGCCGGCCTCGTGCTCTGCCGGGCGCAGTACGCGAAGGACCTGGACCGCGCCGTCTTCCCCGGCGTGCAGGGCGGACCGTTGATGCACATCATCGCGGCCAAGGCGGTGTGCTTCAAGGAAGCGGCCGAGCCCGCGTTCGTGGACTACCAGCGCCAGGTCGTGAAGAACGCGCAGCGGCTGGCCGCCGGCCTTGCCGCCGAGGGCTTCCGGCTGGTGAGCGGCGGCACGGACAACCATCTGCTGCTCGTGGACGTGTTTTCCAAGGGCCTCACCGGCAAGGTGGCCGAGAAGGCCCTGGGCGAGGCCGGCATCACGGTCAACAAGAACGCGATTCCCTTCGACAGCAATCCACCCATGGTCGCCAGCGGCATCCGCCTGGGTACCCCCGCGCTCACGACACGCGGGATGAAGGAGGCCGAGATGGACCATGTCGCGGCGTTCATCGCCCGCGTGCTCGCCGCGCCGGAGGACGGGCGCGTGCAGGCCGCGGTCAAGGCCGAGGTCGAGGCGCTGTGCCGGACGTTCCCGCTGTATCCCGACCGCCGGATCTGAGGGCCGCCGTCGAGGCGGTGTTCGGCGACGAGGGCCCGCTCGCACGGGAGCTCCCGTCCTACGAGCCGCGCGAAGGCCAGCGGACGATGGCGGCCGCGGTGGCCGACACGCTCGCCGAGGGCGGCGTGCTGCTGGCCGAGGCCGGGACCGGCACGGGCAAGACGCTCGCGTATCTCGTGCCCGCCCTCCTGAGCGGGCACCGCGTGCTCGTCTCCACCGGCACCAAGAACCTGCAGGAGCAGATCTACTTCAAGGACCTGCCCATCCTCGAACGCGCGCTCGACCGCCCCTTCACCGCCACCTACATGAAGGGCCGCGCCAACTACCTCTGCCTGCACCGCCTGCAGCAGGCTCGCGGTCAGTTTCCCACGGCGGATCTCGAACGCCTTGCGCAGTGGGCCGAGCGAAGCGACACCGGGGACCGCGCGGAACTGGAGGACCTCCCCGAGCAGTCGCCACTGTGGAACGACGTGGCCGCCACGGCCGACACGTGCCTGGGCAACGACTGTCCACAGTTCCAGGAGTGCTTCGTCACGCGGATGCGGCAGCGCGCCGCGGCCTCGGATCTCGTCATCGTGAACCATCACCTGCTCTGCGCCGACGCGGCCGTCAGGCAGCGCTCGTACGGCGAGGTGATTCCCACGTGCCACTACGCGGTGGTGGACGAGGCGCACCAGCTCGAGGACGTGGCCACGCAGTACTTCGGCACCGCCGTGAGCAACTACCGTCTCGACGATCTCGGCCGCGACGTCGAGAGAGTGCTGAACGCCGGCCTCGTCGCGGACGATGACGGTTCGCTCCGGCGGCAGGTGCGGCGGGTGGACGACCACGCCCGGGCGTTCTTCGGCGCGTTGATGCTGGCGCGTGCCAGCCGCGGACAGGCCAGCGAGCGGCTGCGCGTCGGCCCCGACTGGTTCGGCGACATCGTGGACCACGGGCTGGCGCTCGTCGGCGCCCTGGACGGTCTCGACGCGGATCTGCAGCTCGGCGCGAGCGGCGCGACCTCCGCGGGAGCAGGCGAGGACGTGCTGGCCCTGGCCAGGCGCGCCGGCGAGATCCGCGATCAGCTCCGCTTCCTGATGGCGGCGTCCGATCCGCACCACGTCTACTTCATCGAGACGCGCGGGCGCGGTGTGTTCCTGCGGGCCGCCCCCATCGACGTGGCGGACATCCTGCGCGAGGTACTGTTCGACCGGATGCGGGCCACCATCCTCACCTCGGCCACCGTGACGGTCGAAGGGGCGTTCGACTACGTGCGCGGGCGGCTGGGCGTCCCCCTGTCCGCAGCCGAGGTCGCCATCCCGTCGGAGTTCGACTACACCGAGCAGGCGGTCCTCTACCTGCCGCGCCGGATGCCGTCTCCCAAGTCCGCGGAGTTCGGGGACGCGGCCGCGCGCGAGACGCTGGAGATCCTGCGCCGGACCCGCGGACGTGCCTTCGTGCTGTTCACCAGCTACGGCGTGCTGCGCGCGGTGCACGAGCGCGTGGCGCCCGTCCTGCCCTATCCGCTGCTGGTCCAGGGCGATGCCCCCCGCAGCGTGCTGCTCCAGCGCTTCAGGGCCACGCCCCACGCGGTGCTGCTGGCCACCGCGTCGTTCTGGCAGGGCGTGGACGTGGCCGGTGAGCAGCTGAGCTGCGTCATCATCGACAAGCTGCCGTTCGCCTCGCCAGGGGATCCCATCACGGCGGCCCGCGTGGAGGCCATCACGGCGGACGGCGGCGATGCCTTCCAGGACTACCAGGTGCCGCTGGCGGTGCTGACGATGCTGCAGGGGCTGGGCCGGCTGATCCGGCACCGTGACGACCGGGGGGTGCTGGCCGTGCTCGACCCCCGCCTGCGCACCATGGCGTACGGGCGGCGATTCCTCGACTCGTTCCCACCGGCGCCGGTCGTCCACGACCTCGCGGACGTGGCGCGATTTCTCGATGACACGGAGTAATCTATGGGCACAGGAGCGGACATGTTCAAGAGATTCACAACGGCGTGCCTGGCCGTGGCCGCGCTGCTGCTGCTCGCCTCGACGGCATCGGCGCAGTCCACGATGATCAAGGGCAAGGTGACGGACAAGGAAGGCAAGCCCGTCCCGGGCGCCACCATCGCCATCGAGTTCAAGGGCGGCGTGAACCGGAAGTTCCAGACCAAGAGCGACCGCCGCGGCGAGTTCGTGCAGCTGCTGACCGAGTCGGGCGAGTACCAGGTGACCGTCACCGCCGAAGGTATCGGGACGCAGAGCGCCCCGGTCCGGGTTCGCCTCGGGCAGGCCGCGGACGTCAACATCGTCCTGGCGCCTGGCGGCGGGGCCGCAGACGCGAAGGCGGCCGAGCTGAGGAAGACCTTCGAGGAGGGCGTGGCGGCCAGCCGCGCGGGCGATCACGACGGCGCGATCGCGAAGTTCACCGCAGCCGCCGCGGCGATGCCCGCCTGCTCCGACTGCTACTACAACATCGGCGTCTCGTACATGCAGAAGAAGGACGAGAAGCAGGCCGAGGAGGCGTGGAAGAAGGCCCTCGAGATGAAACCGGACTATGCCGAGGCCGCCACGGCCCTGGCCACGCTCTACAACAACCAGAAGCGGTTCGACGAGGCCGCCGCGATGGGGGCCAAGGCCGCCGCCTCGGGTGGCGGCGCCGGCGGCGGGGCTGATGCCATCTACAACCAGGGCATCATCCTCTGGAACCAGGGCAAGATCGCCGAGGCCAAGACCAAGTTCGAGGAGGCGCTCGCGGCCGATCCGAACCACGCCGACTCGCACTACCAGATGGGGATGGCGCTGCTCAACGAAGGCAAGCTGCCCGATGCCGTGGGGGCCTTCGAGAAGTACTTGTCACTGGCGCCGAGCGGTCAGTTCGCCGCGCAGGCGAAGGCGATGGTCGCGCAGCTGAAAAAGTGACACACAGGTGCGGGCGGGTGCGGACGGGTGCTGTCGGGTGCCGGCGGGTGCGGGTGCGGCAGGTGCTGTCGGGTGCCGGCGGTGCGGGTGCGGCGGGTGCGGGTAGGTGCGGGTAGGTGCGGGCAGGTGCGGTAATTGAGCGATATCGCGGGCAATCTCGGGCGAATTCGTGAACGGATGGCCGCGGCGGCCCTGAGGGCAGGGCGGGGGCCGGAGGGGGTGCGGCTCGTCGCCGTCTCCAAGACCTTTCCCATCGAGGCCGTGCGCGAGGCGTATCAGGCCGGGCAGCGCGACTTCGGCGAGAACAAGGTGCAGGAGGCCCTGCAGAAGATGGACGCCGGGGCCGACATGAACATTGGGTGGCACCTGATCGGCCATCTGCAGTCGAACAAGGCGAAGAAGGCGGCCGCGCGGGCGGACTGGATTCATGCCATCGACAGCGTGGACCTGCTGCGACGCGTGGATGAGGGCGCGATGGCCGCGGGTCGGGTTGTGAACGTGCTGATCCAGGTGGACCTGGCGCTGGAGGCCACCAAGCACGGCGCGCCCGTCGAATCGGTGCCCGGCATCCTGGACGCCTCCACGGGACTGCGGGGAGCCCGGCTCTGCGGGCTGATGCTGCTGCCGCCACTCGTGGAGGACCCCGAGCAGGCGCGGCCGTGGTTCCGGCAGCTGCGCGACTGGCGGGATCGCTGGGTCGCGGCCGGCACGCCGGCGGCGGCGCTCCACGAGCTCTCGATGGGCATGAGCCACGATTTCGAGGTGGCCATCGAGGAAGGCGCGACGATGGTACGGGTGGGCAGCGCCATTTTCGGGACACGGGTTTATGCCCCGACAGGGCATTGAGAGGGACACGGGCTCATGAAAGTCACACCGCTTGATCTCCGGCAGCAGCGTTTTGGCACCGTGATGCGCGGCTACGACCGCGGCGAAGTCGCGGCGTTCCTGAACGAGGTGGCCGACGACTACGAGAACGCCCTGCGGGAGGCCGACCGGCTGCGGCAGGAAGTGGTGAAGCTGGAGGCCGTGCTGGCCGAGCACCGCGGGCAGGAGCGCAACCTGCGCAACACGCTGCTCACCGCCCAGAAGATGGCCGATGAAGTGAAGGATCAGGCCACCGCGGAGGCCGAGCGCGTGATCAAGGAGGCCGAGTCGCGCGCGGACCTGATCGTCCAGAAGTCACAGGCCCGCATCGAAGACGCGCAACGCGAAATCGAGGGCATGCGCGCCAAGCGTCGCGAGGTGGAGGAGGGCGTCGAGGCGCTGGTCAAGTCGCTCCAGTCCACCCTGGCGTTCATTCGCGAGCAGGACGCGCGCACCCGTGACGAGAAGGTGCTGCTGCTGCACCGGCCCAAGCAGGCCGAGCCCGCGCCGGCACAGGCTCCGGCGGCGCCCGTCGAAGAGCGAAAGTCCTCCCAGGGCTGAGGCCCGAGGCCTTGGCAAGCTGCGAGCTGGCCGTCCGCGTGGTCCCGCGAGCCTCGAAAGCCGGCATCGCGGGCCTCCGTCAGGACGCCGTGCTCGTCCGCATCGGCGCGGCGCCGGTGGACGGCGCCGCCAACGCCGAGCTCGTGGACACGCTGGCCAGCGCCCTCGCGCTTCCGCGCCGGGCCGTCAGCATCACGGCGGGCGCCACGTCCCGCACCAAGCGCGTGCACATCGAAGGCGTGACGCGCGACGAAGCCCTGAAGAAGCTCGGTCTCGCATGATTACCGCCGACTTCCTGATCGACGATGCCGACGTGGTGGCGACCTGCGCGGGGCCCGCACCCCGCCGGGGCTCGGCGCAGGGCGACATCGCCGCGGTGCCACGTGCGTCCATCGCGAGCCGGGAAGGCCGCATCGTGTTCGTCGGCCCCACCCACGAGTGCCGCAGCGCGGTGTCCCTGACGCCGCAGGCGCGCGTCATCGAGGCCGAAGGGCGCACGGTGATCCCCGGCTTCGTGGACGCCCACACCCACCTCGTCTACGCGGGCGATCGACGCGACGAGCTGCAGCGCCGCCTGGGTGGCGCCACGTATGCGGAAATCGCCGCGGCGGGCGGGGGGATCGTCAAGACCGTCGCGGCCACCCGCGACGCCTCGGACGATGCGCTCGTGGCCGCGGCGCGACCGCGACTGGCGGCCATGCTGGCGCACGGCACGACGACCGCGGAAGTGAAGAGCGGGTATGGGCTCTCACTCGACGCGGAGATCAAGATGCTTCGCGTCGTCCGACGCCTCGCGGCCGAGCAGCCCGTGAGCCTGGCTGCGACCTTCATGGGCGCCCATGAGTATCCGGTGGAGTACCGGGAGCGCCGCGGCGAGTACGAGGACCTCGTCGTGGGCACGATGCTGCCGACGGTCGCCGACGAGGGGCTCGCGGAGTGGTGCGACGTGTTCTGCGAGAACGGGGTGTTCACGCCGGAGGCCTCGAAGCGCATCCTGCTGGAAGGGCAGGCGCTGGGGCTCAAGCCGCGCATTCACGCCGACGAGCTGGCCCTGAGCGGAGGCAGCGCGGTGGCGGCCGACGTGGGCGCACGTTCGGCCGATCACCTGATCTTCGTGGACGAGGCGCACGCCGACCGCCTGGCGGAGGCCAACGTCATCGCCACGCTGCTGCCGGCCGCGGCCTTCTTCCTGAAGCTCGGCCGCTTCGCACCGGCTCGGATGCTGATCGAGCGGGGTGTCGCCGTGGCGCTGGCCACCGACCTCAACCCCGGCGGCGGCTTCACGCCCTCGATGCCATTCGTGATGTCCCTGGCCTGCTTCGGCATGCACATGACGCTCGAGGAGGCGCTGGTGGCCGCGACCATCAACGGCGCCGCGTCGCTGGATCGCCAGGCCGAGTACGGGAGCCTCGAAGTTGGCAAGATGTTCGATGCCGTGATCGTGGAGGGCCCCCTGAGCGAGCTCGTCCGGGTCGGCGCCCCCGTCATCGGCGCCGTGATCAAGCACGGTCGCATCGTGGCATGATTCTGGTTCCCGGTTCCTAACTCCTGTCTCCTGTCTCCTGTCTCCTGCGATGTCCTTCTCAACTCTCTCCGTCCATGACTTCATCCAGTCGCTCGCCAGCCCCGAGCCGACCCCAGGGGGCGGCACCGCCGCCGCCATCGCCGGCGCGATGGGCACCGGGCTGCTCATCATGGTGGCTGGGCTGCCGCGGACGCGGGAGAACACGGATGACGAGCGCGCGATTCTCGCTACCGTCCGGGAGCGGCTCGTGCCGCTGACCGAGCGGCTGGAGGCGTGTGCCGACCGCGACACCGAGGCCTTTCGTGCCGTGATGGCCGCGTATCGGAGGCCTCGGGCCACCGACGAGGAAAAGGCGGCGCGCAAGGCTGCCGTTGCCGAGGCGATGCGCGGCGCGACGGACGCGCCGCTCGAGACGCTGCGGCTGGTCGTGCAGGCACTCGAGCTTGGCGAGACCGTCGCCCGCCACGGAAACCCGTCCGCGGCCAGCGACGCGCGCGTGGGCGCTGGCCTGCTGGCGGCGGCGGCCGAAGGGGCGGCGGCCAACGTGCGCATCAACCTGGACAGCCTGGCCGATGAGGACTACCGGCGGACCGCTGCGGGGGAGACCGAGGCGTTGCTGATGCAGGCCGGCGAGAGCCGGGCCCGGTTCAGCGCGTCACTGGACTAGCGACGCTGAGGGGCGCGGCCCCGTTGCGCGGGGTTGCGCGGACGGGTGTCCTCGAGCAGGCGGACCTGTACCGAGGTCTCGAAGTCCCACGAGCGGGCATACACGCCCGGGAGCAGGTCCAGCCGGTCGGTGTACGGCGCCTCGATGAGGATCTGGTAGGGCTGGCGCACCACCGACAGGTTCTCGGGATCCAGGGGGATCTGATGGTCGCCGGCGATCTCCATCACGCGCTCCGCGATCTGGTCCTCGGTGCGGCTCCCCGCAAACAGCATGGCTTCGTGGATGGCGTCCACGAACGAGTAGTGCTTCACGGCAGCGCGGCCGGCCTGGACCGTTACGGTGAGCAGGACGAAGGCGGCGGCGATCTGGATGATCGTTTTCATGGGCGCGGCACGCGGCGGGCCCTGGAGGGTGGACCGGCCGCTCGGAAACGTCCTATTCCAATCGTTTCGGCGGGAAGGGCCGGGGCCTTTAGGCTGCGTTCTTCAGCAGCCTGTCAGGGGCGCCGCTGCGGCCGGTCGGCCCGACCCGGCGGCGTCACCGTGCCTGCACCACGAACTTCTGGACGCGCCGACCGTTGCCGACCTCGCTGACGTAGAGGTTGCCCCTCGAGTCCGTCGCGAGGTTGTGCAGGAACACGAACTCCCCGGCATAGCGGCCGATGCGGCCGAAGAAGCTCACTTCCCGGAGGGTCAGCCTGTCGAAGACGTGCACGCGGCCGTTCCCGGCGTCGCCTACGTACAGCCACCGCTGGCCGGGATCCGGTGAGAAGGCCGCGTTGAACGAGGTACCGAGCAGCTGTGTCTTCCGCTCGATGAAGACCTCGCGCTGGAACCGGCCGTCCAGCGAGAACACCTGCACGCGGTTGTTGAGGCGGTCGTTCACGTACACGAGACCGTCGGCGGACACCTTGAGCCCGTGCACGGTGTTGAACTGCGACGGCCCCGGTCCTTCCCCGACGAACGCCTTCGGCGCCGCATCGTCCGGCGGGTTGCCGTACGCGCCCCACATGCGCTTGAAGGCGCCCGTGTCCGCATCGAACACGATCACGCGGCGATTGATGTAGCCGTCGGCCACGAACACCTCGTTGGTGGCCGGGTGTACCCACATGTCCGCCGCGTTGTTCAGGTTGGCGGTGTCGAGGCTCCCCTGGCTCTGGCCCCGTCTGCCGATCTGCAGAAGGAACCTGCCGTCACGCGTGAACTTCAGGAGGAAGTTCTCCTTGCGCTCCCCCATGCGCGGCCCGCCGGCGGAGGACAGCCACACGTTGCCCTTGTGGTCCACGTGGATGCCGTGCTCGTCCATCGGCCACTCGTACGAGGCGTCCGACGGCGTGCCACCCCAGCCCTGCAGGTAGTTGCCCGCGGAGTCGAACTCCATCACGGGCGGCGCGGCGTAGCAGCACTCGGCCTCGGGGTTCTTCGCCATCTCGTCGCTGTTGAGCGACCAGGGACGCTGGAGCACCCACACATGGTCCTGAGGCCCCACCGCGACGCCGGACACCTGGCCGAGAATCCACTGCTTCGGCAGCGTGGGCCAGAAGGGGTCCACCTGGAAGCGCGGCGCCCCGCCGGGCACCTCCTGGGCGACGCGCTCGATCGCCGTGGTGAGGACGGCCAGCCCCGCGACGAGTGTCGCGATCACGAACAGGAGACGCGAGCGCATCGGGTGGGCTCCAGAGGGCATGGCTCAGGGCAGGGCAAATGCGACAAGGGCGCTGCCGGACGGCGCGTTGTTCTTGCCGCCGCCGCAGGCGATGACGATGAACTGCCTGCCGCCGACGGTGTAGGTGGAGGGGGTGGCGTTGCCGGCGAATGGCAGCGTGGTCTCCCACAGCACCTCACCGGTCAGCTTGTCGAACGCCCGGAACTTGCGGTCGAAACTCGTGGCCGCGATGAACAGCAGCCCGCCGGCGGTGACCACGGGGCCGCCGTAGTTGTCGCTGCCGGTGTCCCGCATGCCCTTGGCGACGAGCTCCGGGTACTCGCCGAGCGGCTTCTGCCAGCGCAGGGTGCCGGCGTTCAAGTCGATGGCGCTCAGTGTGCCCCACGGAGGTGTGATGGGCGGATAGCCGTCCGGATCCCGCCAGAGCACCTCGCCGTCGTTGCGATACGCGAGCCGGTTCGGATCGCTCGCGACCGCGGGATCGTTCGCCTGATCCTTCCCGGTCACCAGGTACTCCACCACGTCCCCGATGTTCCTGGCGCCCATGTCCGGGAATCCCGGCATGCGCCCGGTGCCCTGGCGGATGATCCCCGCAATCTGGTCGCGTGACATGCGCGCCCCGATGTCCACCAGTGACGGCGCCTGCGGCCCGCCGGTCCGATCCGACCGGTGACACGAGGCGCACTTGCTCCCGTACAGCGCGGTATCGGTGTTCGGGATCAGCCGCATCAGCCAGGGCATCTCGTTGGCGTTGACGTAGAGCAGGCCCGTGTCGGGATCGAAGGCGGCGCCGCCCCACTCCGCGCCTCCGTCCACGCCCGGAAACACGATCAGGCCGTCCGGGGATGGAGGCGTGAACAGCGGCCCGCTCCGGTAGCGGCGGAACTCCTCCAGGACGGCCTTGCGCGCCTCGGGCGTCCGCTCGGTGAGCAGGGCCTCGGTGAGCGCCTGCCGGACGAACGGCGGAGGCGCCAGCGGATGACGCTGCGAGGGAGCGGCGCGCTCGCCATCGACGGACGACGGCGGTGCGGGCCGTTCCTCCACCGGGAAGAGCGGCGTGCCCGTCTTCCGGTCGAGGACGAACACGTAGCCATGCTTGGTGAGCTGCGCGACGGCCTCCACGGGCCTGCCGTCGCGGGTGACGGTCACCAGGCTCGGCGCCGCCGGCAGATCCCAGTCCCACAGATCGTGCTTGATGATCTGGTAGTGCCACACCCGCGCGCCGGTGCGGGCGTCCAGTGCGATCACCGAATTGGCGAACAGGTTGTCGCCGTGGCGGTTCACGCCGTACCAGTCGAACGACGCGGAGCCGGTGGCCGCGAACACCATCGCGTTCTGCGGATCCACGGTGATGCCCGCCCAGGCGTTGGCCCCGCCCGAGATGGTCGGCCCGGCGGGCCACGTGTCGGAGCCGAACTCGCCCGCCTGCGGGATCGTGTGGAAGATCCAGCGCAGCGTCCCGGTCTTCACATCGAAGGCACGGATGTGTCCGGGCGTCCCGGGCAGCGTCTCGGGCACGCTGCTGCCGAAGATGATGACGTCCTCGAAGATGGCACCCGGCGTGCTCGCGCTGACGGTGGCACGCTCGACGGGGACCCCGAGGCCCTCGCGCAGGTCGATGCGCCCGCCCGACCCGAACGACGGAATCGGCTGTCCGGTCGTCCGGTCCAGCGCGTAGAGAAAATTGCGGTAGGTGACGAACACGCGTTCCTGGTGCACCGTGACGCCGCGGTGCCTGAACCGCGTGCGTGGCGCATCGGCCGGCGCGAGCGCGAAGGTCCAGCGCTCGGTCCCCGTCACGGCGTCCACGGCCGCCACCTTCATGCTCGGGGTCGTGACATACACCGTGCCGTCCACCACGACCGGGTGGCTCTGCATCTCGGATCCCGGGAAGGCGTCCCTCGAGTCGTAGGTCCACGCGACCTGCAACCGGGCGACGTTCGTCCGATCGATCTGGGACAGTGGCGAGTAGCGTATGTTGTGGACCCCGCCGTGCATCGGCCAGCCGACGTCCGACGGACCGGCGCAGGCGATGGTGCTCGCGCTCAGCGCACACGCGAGGACGATCCGCATGCGCGCATTGTGGCACAGGAGGCGCGGCGTCGATCGCCGGCAGGGGCCTTTACGGGACGGCGCCAGCGGGACAGGATGTTCCTGACGAGGTTAACCGTTAAATGCCGGTCCTCAGACAGTCCATCGATGATGCGCTGAAGGAGTTGCGCAGCAGCCACGAGGGGCTGTCGCGCGAGGATGCGCTGGCGCGGATCCGCGAGTTCGGGCCGAACGTCATCCAGCGCGTCGAGCGACCCGGTCAGCTCCGCCTGCTGGCCCACGAGTTCACCCACTTCTTTGCCCGGGTGTTGTGGCTGGCCGCGGGGCTGGCCGGGCTCGCGCACTGGTACGACCCGGCCGCGGGCATGGACACGCTGGCGCTGGCCGTCGTCGCCGTCATCGTCGTCAACGCCGTGTTCTCCTTCTGGCAGCAGTACCGGACGGAACAGGCGCTGGCCGCGCTGGAGCGCCTGCTGCCCCGCAGCGTCCGTACGATCCGTGATGGCGCCGTGTACGACATCCCGTCCGCCGATCTGGTGCCGGGCGACATCATCCGGCTCGAGGCCGGCGACCGCGTGCCCGCGGATGCGCGGATGCTGGAAGCGTTCGGGCTGCGGCTCAACAACGCCACGATCACGGGAGAGTCGGTCCCGGTGGCGCTCGACACACGCGCATCCACCGATCGCGATCCGGTCCACGCCTCCAACGTGGCGCTCGCCGGGACGGCGGTCGTCTCCGGCCGTGGCACGGCGCTCGTCTTCGCCACGGGCAGCCACACCGAGTTCGCGAAGATCGCGGGCCTGGCACAACAGGTGCACGCCGAGCTGTCCCCGCTGCAGCGCGAGCTGACGCGCCTGACGCACCTGGTCACGGCGATCGCCGTGGCGCTCGGCGGGGTGTTCTTCCTGGCGGCCATCGCACTCGGCCTGCCGCTGGCCGCCGCCCTGCTCTTCGGCGTCGGCATCATTGTCGCCAACGTCCCGGAAGGCCTCCTGCCGACCGTCACGCTCTCCCTGGCCATGGCGGCCCAGCGCATGGCCGCCAGGCACGCGCTGGTGCGCCACCTGCCCTCGGTGGAGACGCTGGGCGCGGCCACGGTGATCTGCACGGACAAGACCGGGACGCTCACCGAGAACCGCATGCGCATCCGCCGCCTGCACATCGACGGCCTCGATCGCGAGCGGCCGTGCGGGGATGCCCTCCGTCGGCTGGCCTCGGACTATCCCACCTACTTCGAAGCCTGCCTCCTGTGCGAGAACATCACCGACACCGGCGCCGGCGGGGCCCACGAGCAGCAGGGCGATCCGATGGAGGTCGCCCTGCTGCAGATGGGCCGCGAGGCGCTGCCGGACCTCGCCGCGCCGGAGCGCCTGGACGAGATCCCGTTCGACTCGGATCGGCGCCGGCTGTCGACGCTCTACCGGCGCGGGGACGAGCGCATCCTGTACGTGAAGGGCGCGCTCGAGACGCTGCTGCCGCTGTGCACCCGGGCCCTCATCGGAGGGACCGAGGTGCCGCTCGATGCCGCGGCCGCGCGCGCCCTCATCGCACGGCAGGACGGGCTCGCCAGCGAGGGGTTGCGGGTCCTCGCCCTGGCCGTGCGGCATCTGGGTGGCGACGCGGCGCCTGACGAGCTCGAGGAGGACCTGACGCTGCTCGGCCTGGTGGCGCTCGAGGACCCGCCGCGGCCGGAAGTGCCGGACGCGGTCGCGCGCTGCCGCAGCGCCGGGGTGCGGGTGATCATGGTCACGGGTGACCACCCCCGCACGGCGCTGGCAATCGCCCGGCAGGTCGGGCTGGCGACCCGCCCCGATCCGCGGATCATCACGGGCGAGCGCCTGCGACAGCTCTCGGACACCCAGCTCCAGCTCGCGCTGGACGAGCCCGAAATCCTCTTCGCGCGCATCGACGCGGACCAGAAGCTACGGGTGGTCCAGTCCCTGCAGCGCAAGGGCGAGGTGGTCGCCGCCACCGGTGACGGCGTCAACGACGCCCCGGCACTGAAGGCGGCGGACATCGGCGTGGCGATGGGCCGGAGCGGCACCGAGGTCACCCGCGAGGCCGCGGACCTCGTGCTGGCGGACGACAACTTCGCCAGCATCGTGCACGCCATCGAGGAAGGCCGCGCGGTCTACGCCAACATCCGGAAGTTCCTGACCTACATCCTCACGTCCAACGTGCCCGAGCTGGTCCCCTATGTCGCGTTCGTGATGCTGGGCATTCCGCTGCCGCTCACCATCGCGCAGATCCTGGCCGTCGATCTGGGCACCGACCTGGTGCCGGCCCTGGCGCTCGGCGCGGAGGCGCCGGAGCACGACGTGATGCGAAAGCCTCCCCGGCGGGCATCCGAACGACTGCTCTCGACGGCACTGCTGCTGCGCGCCTACCTGTTCCTCGGTTTCTTCGAGGCCCTGGCCGGGATGGCGGCCTACTTCTACGTACTGTCGCGAGGAGGCTGGGAGTGGGGAACGGCGTTGTCCGCCGGTGACCCCGTGTACCTCCAGGCCACGACGGCGTGCCTGGTCGGAATCGTCGTGACCCAGGTCGTCAACCTGTTCTGCTGCCGCAGCGACGAGCGATCGGCCTTCGCCGCGCCGGCTCGTCGAAATCCGCTCATCGCGCTCGGCCTCGCCGTCGAGTTGGGCCTCACGGTAGCGATTGTCTACAGCCCGCTCGGGCACCGGCTGTTCGGCACGGCGCCGCTGCCGGTGGAGGTGTGGCTGTTCACGCTGCCGTGGGCGGGATTGATGATGGCGGCCGAGGAGCTCCGCAAGCTGGTGGTGCGGCGGCGTCTGCGATCCGCCGCATCGCAGACGTGACCTCGGTGCTCCCGGGCCGCGTCAGTGAATCTGGTGAAGCAGCCGGCTCCAGCGCGTCCCGCCCGGCCCCCCGAACGACCAGTAGATGAACAACGCGCGCCCCTTGACGTAGGTGGCCGGCAGGAAGCCCCAGTAGCGGCTGTCCTGCGAATCGTCGCGGTTGTCGCCCATCATGAAGTAGTGCCCCGCGGGGATCGTGACGGGCCCGTACTTCCGGCGCACGTCGCCGTCTTCGCCACCGCCGGCGGCCTGGGGCAGTCGTGGCAGCTGGTAGTGCGCGTAGGGCTCCACCAGGGGCGCGCCGTTGATGTAGATGGTCTGGTCGCGCAGCTCCAGCGTCTCGCCCGGCAGCCCGATGACCCGCTTGATGAAGTCGCGGTCCGGCTGCTCGGGGAACTTGAACACGAGCACCTCGCCGCGCTCCACGTCGCGCATGGGCAGCACGGCCCGCTCCGCGCCCCCGAGCACGGGGCCGAAGATGAACTTGTTCACCAGCAGGTGGTCGCCGACGAGCAGGTTCGGCTCCATCGAGCCGGTGGGGATCTTGAAGGCCTGGAAGCCGAACGTCCGCACGAAGAGCGCAAGGATCACCGCGACGACCAGTGACTCGAAGTACTCCCTGAACGTGGACTTGCGAAACGTGGCTTCAGCCATGGTGTCGTCTTGGGGTCTTGAGGTCCTGGGGTCTTGAGGTCCTTTTGTACTACTCTTCGCCGACCTTGAGGACCGCGAGGAACGCCTCCTGCGGGATGTCCACCTTGCCCACCCGCTTCATGCGCTTCTTGCCTTCCTTCTGTTTCTCCAGCAGCTTGCGCTTGCGCGTGATGTCGCCGCCGTAGCACTTGGCCAGCACGTTCTTGCGGAGCGCCTTCACGCTCTCGCGCGCGATGATGCGGCTGCCGATGGCCGCCTGGATGGCCACCTCGAACATCTGCCGCGGGATGAGCTCGCGCATCTTGGACGCCAGCATCCGGCCGCGATCGTACGCGCGATCGCGATGCACGATGATCGACAGGGCGTCCACCGGCTCGCCGTTCACCAGGATGTCGAGCTTGACGAGCGGCGAGGCCCAGTAGCCCGTCACGTGGTAGTCCAGCGACGCGTAGCCCCTCGACATCGTCTTCAGCCGGTCGTAGAAGTCGAGTACGACCTCGTTGAACGGCAGCTCGTAGGTGATGAGCACGCGATCCGAGGTCTTGAACTCCAGCGCCTTCTGCACACCGCGCTTGTCCTGGCAGAGCTGGAGGATCGCGCCCACGAACTCGGACGGCGTCAGGATCGTGGCGGTGATGACCGGCTCCTCGATCTTCGCGATGCTCCCGGCCTCGGGCAGCTTGGCCGGGCTGTCGATCTCGGTCACCTGGCCGTCGGTGGTGGTCACGCGGTACAACACGCCCGGCGCCGTCGTCACCAGGTCCATGTCGAACTCGCGCTCGAGCCGCTCCTGCACGATCTCCATGTGGAGCAGGCCGAGGAAGCCGCAGCGGAACCCGAAGCCGAGCGCCACCGAGGTCTCGGGCTCGAAGAAGAACGCCGAGTCGTTCAGGCGCAGCTTCTCCAGCGCCTCGCGCAGCTCCGAGTACTGGTGGCTCTCCACCGGGTAGAGCCCCGCGAACACCATCGGCTTCAGTTCCTTGAAGCCCGGGAACGGCTCTGGTGTCGGACGCGCGGTGTCCGTGACGGTGTCGCCGATCTGCGCGTCGGCCACGCGCTTGATGCCGCACGCCACGAAGCCCACCTCGCCCGGGCCGAGCGCGTCCACGACGACCGGCTTGGGCGTGAACACGCCCAGCTGCTCCACCTCGTGATCCTGCGCGGTGTTCATCAGGGTCACCTTGGCGCCGGTGCGGATGGTGCCTTCGAGCACGCGGACCACGATCACCACGCCGCGGTACGCGTCGTACCACGAATCGAAGATGAGCGCCTTCAGAGGCGCATCCGGATCACCTTCCGGCGGCGGCAGGCGCTGGACGATGGCCTCGAGGATGTCCTTGACGCCGCGGCCTTCCTTCGCGCTGGCGAGGATGGCGGTGGATCCGTCGAGCCCGACGATCTCCTCGATCTGCCGGCGGGCCTCGTCGGGCTGCGCGCTCGGCAGGTCGATCTTGTTGATGACGGGGATGATCTCGAGGCTGTTGTCGACGGCCAGGTAGGCGTTGGCGAGCGTCTGGGCCTCCACCCCCTGGGAGGCGTCCACGAGCAGGAGGGCGCCCTCGCACGCCGCGAGGGACCGGGTCACTTCATAGCCGAAGTCCACGTGCCCGGGCGTGTCGATCAGGTTCAGCACGTAGGTCTTTCCGTCGTCGGCCTTGTAGCTGAGCCGGACGGGATGGGCCTTGATGGTGATGCCGCGCTCGCGTTCCAGGTCCATGGAGTCGAGGACCTGGGCCTCCATCTCCCGCGCCTGGAGGGCGCCGGTGATCTCGAGGAAGCGGTCGGCCAGGGTCGACTTGCCGTGGTCGATGTGCGCGATGATCGAGAAGTTGCGGATGTTGCTCTGTATCAAGGTCGTCCCGGGAGATATCTCTCCATTATGGCCCAGACGGGGATTTGGTAGCCTGAGCGGGCGCGTCGACGCGCTCGCGGCCTCAATGACGCTCCGCCAACTTCTGTTGATCCTCGCCTCCGTGGCCGTGACGGGCGCCCTTGGCCTGGTCGCGCTGTTCGCGGGGCTCTCCTGGTTGATGGGGCCGCTTCCAGGCGAACCCCTGGCCAGTGACCAGCGCGCCTTCAGGGCCTGCGCCACGGCTTTCGGGCCCCTTTACCGCAGGACCGGCGCGATGGCGTTTGTCGGAACCGGCCGGGCGCTCGAGATCCGCCTGCCAGGCGAAACCGTGTCGCCTGCCGAACTCCTGCGCCGGTTCCCCGATGCCGGGCCGGCGCTCGACGCGCTGCGCGGTGCCGAACCGGTCTGCACGTCGTTCCTGATCCTGCCGGACTTCGGCAGCCTATCGGTCGTGTGGCTTCGCGATGAGCGCATCGGGGGAATGGGATCGATGGGGATTGGCCACCAGCCTGTCCTGAAGCCATTCCATTTCGACACGGACTACATCGCTGACGACTATCTCGACGATAGCGTCAACACCCAGTACTGGTCGGCCGATGCCGCGCTGCTCGACCACTTCGATGCCACACCGGTTGGCGAGCGGGAACGCGGCGCGGTGCTCGCGCCGTTGTCGAACGAGGAGGCGCAAGCGGCGCTCGCCGCTCCTCGTTACATCCGTGGAGAGGAGTACAACACCCGCGGTTTCGAGTTCGCGACGCCGCTGGCTCGGGTAACGAAGACTGCGATGCGCACGACACAGCGCGTCAAGCCGGTCACACCCGATCTGGCCACTTCCCAGGTCGTCGCGCCGTTGGTGGACGTGTACGCGCCGAGCGAAACGTGGGACTACGAAGAGTCGTTCCGCCCCGACCCGTTGACCGAGATTCTCATTCTGCCGAAGGGGACCGAGGGAGGGCGCCCGATTGCCCCCGTCCGCGTGACGCCGCTCGATCCCGAGGAGCAGCGACTGATGATGCTGCCGGCCGGCCCGGCGTTCGTGGCGCAGTTTCGCCTCGAGCACTTCAGGCATGGCGACGAGATCGAGTTCCGCTACGAGAGCGGACGGAGCAAGCGGCGAGACATCTATCTGAACGGCGTCCGCTGAGCCCGAGGCAATCCGACCTCTGGCGCCTGACAGTCAGGACGCAGATTCTTCACAGTGTTATGCAGCCGGCTTCCGCGCGTCACGCGGCACGTTACACTGACCAGCGTAACAGCGTCGGGATCAGCGATCTCGGGCGTCTTTCTGGGTGGGTCGGCCGGTACGGCTGACCGGCTCACGCAGTGTTGGGGGCGCAGCTGCACTAACATGCTGCGGTCTACTAACAAGTTGGGCGGACCAGCGCGGCGTTGAGGGCGTTTCATGCCTGTAGAATCGCTCCCACACAGCTGTGGCAGAGCCACCCACGGGCGGACGGGACTGTGTTGGACGGGACCATCGGCTCGTCGTCTTGCGTGAGCGTGGCGTTGACATCGACGGACTGCCTCGCGAAGTGATCTCCCGAGAGTCTGACGGTTAGGCACAATGCAGCCGAACGTGTTTTGGGTCGTCGGACCGTGGCCGGGAACGCTGGGCATCCTGCTGCGGCCACGCGGCGGCGATTGGTTGGCCGACGAAACGGTCGCGTGGCGCGAATCGGGCATCGATGTCGTTGTGTCGTTGCTCGAGCCAGAAGAAGAAGCGCAGTTGGGCTTGGAGGGCGAGGCGGCCACGGCCGTGGCGAGTGGCATTGACTTTCGGCGGTTTCCGATTCCTGATCGAGGCGTCCCTGCATCGCGAGCAGGGGTCGTCGCGCTCGCCGACGACATCATCGATGCGCTCGACGCGGGGAAGAACGTTGCGGTGCACTGTCGTCAGGGCATCGGGCGTTCAGGCTTGATCGTCGGCGGTGTACTAGTCGCTGCGGGCGCGGACCTCGCCGAAGCCCTCCGGGCCATCGAGGAGTCGCGGGGGCTCGGAGTTCCCGAAACTGAGGAGCAGCGCCGGTGGCTCAGCGATTTGTCTCGCTGGCTCGTTGCGAGCCGGGCCGCCCAACCAGCCGCTGCAGCCGACGAGCGGCGCAGCAGTAGTCGCGTTGATTCGAAACACTCGTGAGCGCCGCTCGCGGCTGAGCGGCAAGGCGTTAGGCCGACGAACGTCTGGGTGTTAGCCGAAGGCCGGCAATGATTCAAGACCTGGTAGCAGGACTACTGTTGGGCAGCAGCATCATGGCCATGGTGCCAATCCTGGCTGCGCAGCAGGTGGCCAGTGCAGCAGGGCTTCAGCTTCCATTCGAGGATCATGGCGCGTGTCCGTTCGAGGGTTGCACCTATCGGGAATGGACCGCAAACACGCCGGTCGAGATTCGGCTCGACCGCCGAGACAATGCGCCAACGGCGTTTCGACTCAAGGAAGGGGACAGGATACAGGCACTGACGGGAGTGGTGATCACGCTGCGACCTGGAGAGCTCACGTTCCGTGCGCCGCAGGTCCTCGAGACCCCCGACGGCCCGATTCGCGTGTCGCCAGGCGACACGGTGTATCTGCTGACGTATCAGGGTGAAGGCTTCACAAAGGCGTGGTTCTCTGGGCGGCTGTATCGTGACGTTGACACGGCGTTGTTCTTCAACCGCGTGTGCGACACCGAGCCGGATCGATGTTCCGGAAAGGTTGTAGTCGAGCGGCAGACGAAATGGTGGGTTCAAGTCAGAAATGCCGATGGGCTTATAGGCTGGACGGACGAGCCCGACAAGTTCGACGGCAAGGATGCGCTGGGGAGGTAGACCTGCCGAATCGGCGGCCTAACAAGCGCGTGAAGCCGACGGCGGCACACTCCTCTAGCTGACTCCAGGTATCCGGCCGCCGCGGCTTACGCGCCGGTCGTTAGCC